>Ga0129311_1000459_pt1 | contig 36514 bp, 24 predicted proteins | sample Go1ome_FD_94435 | JGI IMG/M metagenome (GOLD analysis project Ga0129311, IMG submission 94435) | Western lowland gorrila individual fecal microbial communities from Wisconsin, USA - Go1022B metagenome | ecosystem: Host-associated > Mammals > Digestive system > Large intestine > Fecal | place...
AAAGCAAAAAGTAATTGTTGTAACCAATAACAAGACACCCCCGGTTCAATCGAACCGGGGGTGCTGCTTATGCTCTTATGATCTACGGAAATTCTATTTCCTTCAATCCCTGATGGCTGCCTGAGCAGCGGCCAGACGGGCGATAGGCACACGGAAGGGAGAGCAGGACACATAATCCACGCCCACCTTGTGGAAGAACTCCACGGAGGAGGGGTCGCCGCCGTGCTCGCCGCAGACGCCCAGCTTCAGGTCGGGACGGGTGGCGCGGCCCAGCTTGCAGGCCATCTCCACCAGCTTGCCCACACCCTTCTGGTCCAGACGGGCGAAGGGATCGGACTCGTAGATCTTATTGGCATAGTAGGACTCCAGGAACTTACCGGCGTCGTCGCGGGAGAAGCCGAAGGTCATCTGGGTCAGGTCGTTGGTGCCGAAGGAGAAGAACTCGGCCTCCTGGGCGATCTCGTCGGCGGTCACGGCCGCGCGGGGGATCTCGATCATGGTGCCCACCTTGTAGTGCATATCGGAACCGGCGGCCTTGATTTCAGCGTCAGCGGTCTCGGTGACGATCTTCTTCACAAAGGCCAGCTCCTTGGCCTCGCCAACCAGGGGGATCATGATCTCGGGCACAATGGTCCAGTCAGCGTGACGGGCCTGAACGTTCAGGGCAGCCCGGATGATGGCCTGGGTCTGCATCACGGCGATCTCAGGATAGGTGACGTCCAGACGGCAGCCGCGGTGACCCATCATGGGGTTGAACTCATGCAGGCCAGCGATGATAGCCTTGATGTCGGCCACAGACTTGCCCATATCCTTAGCCAGCAGTTCAATGTCGGCCTCCTCGGTGGGGACGAACTCGTGCAGGGGGGGATCCAGGAAGCGGATGGTCATGGGACGGCCCTCCAGAGCCTCGTACATGGCCTCAAAGTCGCCCTGCTGCATGGGCTCCAGCTTGGCCAGAGCCTTCTCGCGCTGCTCCTTGGTATCGGAGCAGATCATCTCGCGGATGGCGGGAATACGGTCCGCCTCGAAGAACATATGCTCGGTACGGCACAGGCCGATGCCCTCAGCGCCGAACTTGACAGCCTGAGCGGTATCCCGGGGGTTATCAGCGTTGGTGCGGACCTTCAGCACGCGGTACTTGTCGGCCCAACCCATGATACGGCCAAATTCGCCGGAGATAGAGGCTTCCACAGTGGGGATGGCCTCGCCATAGATGTTGCCGGTAGAGCCGTCCAGGCTGATCCACTCGCCCTCGTGATAGGTGCGGCCGGCCAGGGTGAACTGCTTGTTGGCCTCGTCCATCACGATGGCGCCGCAGCCGGAGACGCAGCAGGTGCCCATGCCGCGGGCTACCACAGCGGCGTGAGAGGTCATGCCGCCGCGGACGGTCAGGATGCCCTGAGCGGCCACCATGCCCTCGATATCCTCGGGAGAGGTCTCCAGACGGACCAGGCAGACCTTCTCGCCCCGCTCGGCCCACTCCTTGGCGTCCTCAGCGGTAAAGACGATCTTGCCGCAGGCAGCGCCGGGGGAGGCGGCCAGAGCGGAGGCCACGGGAGTGACCTTCTTCAGGGCAGCGGGGTCAAACTGGGGGTGCAGCAGGCTGTCCAGGGTGCGGGGATCGATCATGGCCACGGCCTTCTTCTCGTCGATCATGCCCTCGTCTACCAGATCGCAGGCGATCTTCAAAGCGGCAGCGGCGGTACGCTTGCCGTTGCGGCACTGCAGCATGTAGAGCTTGCCGTGCTCCACGGTGAACTCCATATCCTGCATATCCCGGTAATGCTCCTCCAGAATGTCGCACACCTTCACAAAATCGGTGTAGGCCTGGGGGAACTTCTCAGCCATCTCGGCAATGTCCATGGGGGTGCGCACGCCGGCCACCACGTCCTCGCCCTGAGCGTTGGTCAGGAACTCGCCGAACAGCTTCTTCTCGCCGGTGGCGGGGTTACGGGTAAAGGCCACGCCGGTGCCGCAGTCGTCGCCCATATTGCCGAAGGCCATGGACTGCACGTTGACGGCGGTGCCCCAGCTGCCGGGGATGTCGTTCATACGGCGGTAGACAATGGCGCGGGGGTTGTTCCAGGAGCGGAACACGGCCTTGATGGCGCCCATGAGCTGCTCCTTGGGGTCGGTGGGGAAGTCCTGGCCGATCTTGGACTTATACTCGGCCTTGAACTGCATGGCCAGCTCCTTCAGGTCGTCGGCGGTCAGCTCCACGTCCTGAGTGACGCCCCGGGCAGCCTTCATCTTGTCGATGAGCTCCTCGAAATATTTCTTACCGACTTCCATAACCACGTCGGAATACATCTGGATAAAGCGGCGGTAGCAGTCCCAAGCCCAGCGGGGGTTGTTGGACTTCTTGGCGATGACCTCCACCACGTCCTCGTTCAGGCCCAGGTTCAGGATGGTATCCATCATGCCGGGCATAGAGGCGCGGGCGCCGGAACGCACGGAGACCAGCAGGGGATTCTCGTGGTCACCGAACTTCTTGCCGGTGATCTCTTCCATCTTGGCCACATACTCCATGATCTCAGCCTGAAGCTCAGGAGTGATCTGCTCGCCATCCTCGTAGTATTTTGTACATACCTCGGTCGTGATGGTAAAGCCCTGGGGAACGGGCAGGCCGATGTTGGTCATCTCAGCCAGGTTAGCGCCCTTACCGCCCAGCAGCTCACGCATATTGGCGTTGCCTTCGGTAAACAGGTACAGGTATTTGTGAGCCATACGTTTTTTCCTTCCTTTCGTCTACGCGACGGCCGTTCGCCGGAGTCCGCACTGATGTCCCTGCGGCCGCCGCTGAAGCCGTCATTCTTACCAATTTCGCACAGGTCGCACAAAAAAATGCACTGTGCAGCGCAATTATTATATACTTATGCAGGAATCATTGCAAGATGTTCTTAGTAGTTTTGGCAATTTTTTTACCATTCTATTCCTTTTCTCAGGGAATAACCAAAGACTTATACCCCACTTTTCGGTCTTTTCCCCCTTAATTTTTCCCTTCCGGTTTTTATCATTCATTTACCGTGCAGTTTCTCCGCCATTACGCCCCTTTTCCCTTTTATTTTTCACGCTAAACCCATTGTTTTTTCCCTTTAAGTTCTCCCTATCTTCTTTCTCTCAGCCTCTATCTCTTGTCTGTGCCTTCCGGCCATGCTATACTATTCTCCAAAGGAGTGAGCACTATGCCCGATTTTTCCCTCTCCCTGCCCGCTTTGGCTCTGTATTATCTGCTGTTTATCAACCTGTTCGCTTTTATCCTCATGGGGCTCGACAAGCGCAAGGCCAAACGGGGGGCTTGGCGCATCCCGGAACGCACCCTGTTCCTCCCTGTCCTGCTGGGCGGCGGCGCGGGCGGCTGTCTGGGCATGTGGACCTTTCACCACAAGACCAAGCACTGGTATTTCCGCTTCGGGTTTCCCCTGATTACCTTAGGGGAGCTGGCCGGGGTGCTGTGGCTTCTGTTTCGCTGATCACCTGAATAGACGGCGCAATGCGCTGTCTGAGACTGTCAAAAAAGCCTATCATTGCGAGGAGGCCCAACGGGCCGACGTGGCAATCCGTTCCTAAAACCCACAAGTATCAGCATATTTCTGAATTTTGGGTTTTGCTTGCCTGTGAGATATTTCCATGATATACTCGAGTCAGAGTCATCTGTTCTTTGCCTGAAAACAGTCCCGACTCTGATACGAGGAAAAGAAAGGGGATCTCTATGAAGAAGCATCTCACAGGAAAACGTCTCTTGCAAGCGCTGCTCCTGTCTGTGCTGCTCGTCTGCTGCATGGGGACGACGGCGTTTGCGGCGCAATATCCCGACGTAACGGCCAAGCACTGGGCCAAGCCCTACATCGACAGATGGTCTGACTCCGGCATTCTCAAGGGCTATCCCGACGGGAAGTTCCACCCGGACGACCCCGTCACCCGGGGACAGCTCTCCGCCATTCTCTACAGCATCCTGGGGATAGAGCCGATAGCGGGCTACTCCTATCCCGACCTGCCTAAAACGGCCTGGTGCTATGACGCCGTCACCGCTATGAACTACTATCGTGTGACCCTGAACACCGACCTGAACATCAAGCCCGACCAGCCCCTCTCCCGGGAGGAGGCCATCTATATGATCGCCAGCGGCTTCCGCCGGGCCGATCTCAGCCGTGACCGGATGCGCTTCTCTGGCAAGGCCCCCAGCGACTACGCCCAGGTGTCCGATCAGTTCACCGAGGCGGTGAACACCATGCTCCGTCTGGGCCACGTCCGGGGCGGTGCCGACGGCAGACTGATGCCCAAGGACGTCGTCACCCGGGCCCAGGTCATCACCATCATCAACAGCATGTTCGACCTGTATGTCACCCAGCCCGGCACCTATCACCTGACCTGCGGACAGAACGCCCTGGTCACCTGCCCCAACGTGACCATTCTTCTGGATAGCGCAGCTCCCGGGAAGAGCTCCAACGTCTATCTCTCCGCCAAGGCGGACAAAAATGTGGTCATTGCCAACGACGGCGGCACAGAGCCCGCCCATGTGTCCTTCTTCGCCACCCAGAAGGGGGAGAACGCCTGGACCCTGCGGGGCAACGTCAGAGAGGACATGGTCAGGACCCGCACCCTGTCGCAGAGCCAGAGCTTTGACGGACGCTATGCCGCAGGCTTTGGATTTAAATCTCATCCCTACCTCATCACCACGGCGGACCAGTTTGCCCTGCTGGCCCAGCGCACTGACACCCTTGACCGGAGCGTCTATTTCAAGCTGGCCGCCGACCTCGCCCTGCCCGACGGCATGGCCCCCCTGTCCTCCGCCGATGGGGCCTTTCCTCAGACCAATTTAGACGGCGGCGGACACTCCGTCACCTATCGCATCCAGAGCCGCAGCTATTCCAGCGCCGGGGGCGGCCTGTTTTATGGCTGGCATGGCCCCTGTGAAAACCTGACGGTGAAGGGGACCATGGACCTTACCCTCAGCGAGAAGGCCGTTCAGGAGGGCTCCGGCAAGCTCTATTTCGGCGGCTTTGCGGCCTATCTGGACCGGGAGCTGACAAACTGCACGGCGGACATGGACATCTGCGTCCGCTATGAGGGCGGCAGCAACGTGGACCTGAACGTGGGCGGCCTGGCGGGCTTTACCCAGGCTGCCCAGCTCACCGGCTGCACCGCTGCGGGCACGGTGAAGGCCGTCCTGCCCAAGGGGGTGGGAGACGCCCATGTGGGCGGCCTGGTGGGCGGCGCAGCGGCGGTGCCCTTCGCCAGCATCGTGTCCCAGGGCAGCATGACCGGCTGCGGGTCCACCGGAACCGTGGCGGCAGAGGGCGGCTATCAGACCGCCGTGGGCGGCGCTGCGGGCCTGGTCACCTATCTGGGGAGCAACGCCCCCACGGGCACCCTGAAAAACGACGGCATTTTGAACTGCTGGTCCACCGCCCGGCTCTCTGCCGCAAACGCCAGCTTTCAGAGCGACTGCGGCGGCATTGTGGGCCAGCTGAACTATGGCACCCTGTCCGGCTGCTGGGCCAAGCCCGTCATCGCCCTGTCCGGCCCGGAGTTTTCCAACGCCGGGGGCATCGCCGGGGCCTGCTATGAGGGCGGCAGCATATCCGACTGCTGGGCCAACGCAGCGGAGCTGCCCTCCGGCGGCGGGGTGCGTGCCGGCGGCATCGTGGGCCGTCTGCGGGGCGGGGCGGCGGCAAAATGCTTTGCCCTGGGCTCCGGGTCTGTGGGCAGCGAGAACGCCATCGCCTTTTCCGGTGCCAACAGCGGCACCGTCTCCGCCAGCGCCGACCTGTCCGGCCTGTCCTCCGCCCAGCGGGCGGCCTTTCTGGCCTCCTGCGGCTGGGACTTTTCCGACACCTGGGCACAGACCGGCAGTCTGCCCCTGCTGAAGAATATGGACAGTGCAAGGCAGCAGGCCGCACAGAAATAAGAAGACAGAAAAATAGACGGCGCGTTGCGCCGTCTATTTTTCTGTCTTCTGCCGGGTATTTCTTGTATTCCCTTGGAAAATTTGATATTATATTATCAAATGTACTATCCATTTTTTCCCTTTTGCCCCGACGACGCCGACAGGAGGTGTCCCTATGCGCCAAGATCCTTTCTATGTCTCCGCCCTGCTATCCCAACGGCTGGAGCAGCTGCTGTCCGCTCCCCTCACTTTGGTCGAGGCCCCTGCGGGATTCGGCAAGACCGCCGCAGTCCGACACGCCCTGCGCGCCCTCCCGTCCGAGGCTGTACATTGGCACACCGCCCTTTCTGACAGCGGAGAGGACAGCTTTTTCTGGCTGGCCCGGCAGCTGGCCGCGCTGGACCCCGCCTTGGATCTGACCCTGTTTTCCTCCCGCCACGTCCAGACGGCCGCCCGTCTCTCCGCCCTCCGCAGCACCGCGCCTCTTTATTTGGTTCTGGACAACGTCCCCTCCCAGGAGGCTCCTTGGACCGTCTCGCTTTTCCACACCCTCGCCCAGCGCCCCGCAGGCGGGCTGCACATCATCCTGATCTCCCGCCACTTTTCCATCCTGCCCGGGGCCTGGAAGGAGCTGGGCTCCTGCTGCTCCATCCGCCGGGAAGACCTGGGGCTCCACAGCGGAGATATCGCCGCCTTTGCACGAACATTCGACCTGGAGCTCTCCCCCGCCCGGGCGGCAGAGCTGGAGGAGAACACCGGCGGCTGGCCCGCCGCAGTGGCGGCCCAGCTGTGTCACCTCTGCCACGGCAGAGAACCGGAGGAGAGGCAGACCATGAACCGCCTGCTGAAGGAGCTGATTTGGGACAGGCTGAGCCAGGGGGAGCAGACCATCCTTCTGCGGCTGGCTCTGTTCGACAGCATAGATCCCTATACCGCCGCGCAGCTGATCCCGGACATCCCCGGCTTTTCTCCCCAGAACCTGACGCAGCTGCTGGACCAGCTCCCACTGGTCAGCTGTACCCCGGCCACCGGCCGGTACAGCGCCCACCCCATGATGCTCAGCTTCCTGCTGGCCCGCCTGAAGGCCGCCCCGGCGGAGCTGCGCCGGAGCAGCTATCACGCTGCCGGCTGCTGGTACCGGGAGCACGGTCAGGTCAAGGAGGCCATCGCCGCATTTTACACCATCCACGACTACGACGGCCTGCTGTCCTGCCCCCTGTCCGGCCTGCTGATGGAGACCTTCGCCGGGACCTCCTTCACCGATGTGGCCCGCTCCGTCCTGTTCCGCTGCCCTGCTCCCGTCAAGGCCCGCTACCCGCTCTCCCTGCTGCGGCTGTGCTACGCCCTCTTTGCGGGGACAGCCTTTTCCGAATACGCCCGCCTTTTGGAGGAGACTCGAAAGATCATCGCCGCCACCCGGGACAAGGATCTGATGGGGGAGTGGGAGCTGACCGCCGCCCTGTCCGCCTTCCCCGACCTGGGAAAAATGGAGTCCCACTACCTCCGAGCCAAGCAGCTGCTCACCCGGCCCTCGGTGCTCTTCCAGCGGCAGGAGCCCTTCTTCTTCGGCTGCGTCTCCATGTGGTACCTGTTCTACACCAAACCCGGAAAAATGCTGGCCACCGCCGACACCATGGACCGGGTCATGGCCCTGTACAACTCCATGACCTGCGGTCACGGCAGCGGCGCCGCGGAGCTGTACCGGGCGGAGACTTACTGTGTTCAGGGCCGGTTCGAGGAGGCGGAGATCCAGGCCTATCAGGCCGCCTATCTCTCCCGGCGGGCCCAGAATCCCTCCCTCGCCTGCGGCGCAGCCCTCGTTCTGGGCATCATCGCCATCTATCAGGCGGACGAATCCGCCCTGCGTCAGGTGATGGAGGAGCTGTCCCTTTTGGCCGACACCGCCCCGGACACCGCCCTGGGCCGCTGCATGACCCAGACCGCCCGCAGCTACCTCATCGGCCTGCAGATGGAGATAGGCGAGGGGCGCGGCCTGCCCCGGGACGACTTCGACATCTCCGGCGGCCTGACCTTCCCCAATTTCATCGTCAAGACCGCCCAGATCACCGACCTGGTGCTGAAGAGGGAGTACCGCCGGGCCATCGGCAGCGTGGAGGCCGCCCTGAAGCTGGACCCCCGGTTGCTCTCCCTGCCCGCCCAGACCTTTATGCACACGGGGCTGGCCCTGTGCTATCTGGCCATCGACCGGCCGGAGCCGGCGGCGGACCACCTGGATACCGTGCTCACCCTTGCGGCCCAGGACGGCAATTACGCCTTTCTGGCCAGCTTCCGCCGGTATCTGGAGCCCCTGCTGGATCAGCCCGCTCTGGCGAAGAAGCACGCCGCCGCCATCCGAGAGCTGCGGGCCTTCCGGATCCACCACACCCAGGTGGAATCCAGCCGGATCTTCGCCCAGCTGGAGGGGAAAACCATCTCGGAGGCACTCACCAGCCGGGAGCAGGAGATCGCCCTGATGGCGGCCCGGGGCCTGCGCAACGGAGAGATCGCCGCCGCCCTGCACATCTCTGAGGGCACGGTGAAAAACCACCTGAAGATCGTGTTTCAAAAGCTGAATATCGACCGCCGTTCCCACCTGTCCAAGCTGCTGCGCTGACTGGAAAAGAACGGAAATATATCCCCTTAGGGATATGCCGGAAAACGGGAGTTTCTGTACAATATAAGGTGACAGAAGCTCCTGTTTTTTGTGCTCTCCGTGTTCTCGCGGCGGAGAACGCATAGAATGGGAACGCGGCCCGGCGCAACAGACCAACCAGGGGCCGCGCCGCCACTCCAGAGTCTCTACAAGGAGGGAACAAAATGAAACGATGGATCAGTTGCCTGCTGACCGCCGCCATGGTGTTCAGCTTCGCGGCCCAGTGCCCCCTGATCACGGCCAAAGCGGCGGAGCCGTCCTCTTCCAGCTCTGACGCACTGGCCGCCCTGGGCATCGACGCCAGCGTGGCCCCCAAGGGCTACGACCCGGACAGTCTCGACAACCCCTACGGCCGGGACACCATCGCCGTGACCCCGGTATATGAGCTGTATACCATTGGATGGGACAGCAAGGTCGACGATGCGCTGGCCGAAAACTGCGAAACCATAGGCAGCAAAAACATGGAAAACGGGACGCAGTTCACAACCGGAAGCACATATGTGGACGACGTCTTCCTGAAAAGCCGGCTGTACGGCCATGAGAAGTGGAGCGCCACGAAAAGCTCCGAAATTCTGTCTGCGTCTGCCAGGCAGGAAAATCCTTCTTCCTACCCAGGCCGGGTCAAGGCCTTCGGCGATTATGCCGTTATCAGCAGCGGCACCTACGACACTGGAAAGCCCGCCACTGAGCTTCAGCCTGCTAAAGGCTATCTGACCGGCGCCAAGGACATCTCGACGGAGTTCTCTTTTTCGGGAACCGGCGAGAAGAACGTCAGCTACGCCATGGCCGATGTGGCCGCCGGCAAGTTCCACAGCGACAAGAACAACCCGAACACCCTGAGCAGTCAGATCGCCATGGTCTACGCCGGGGCGTACAACAAAAACGGCGGGCTGTACCTGCGCTTCGGCGACGCCATCACCGGCCAGTACGGCAAGCCCATCACCCTGATCTCCACCGGCGAGGAGATCGGCAACCCCACTCTGAAGCTGGCCAACGAGGACGGCAGCGCCAGCGATAAGCTGGCAGAGAACTTTGCGGAGAACCCCTATCAGCTGAAGAACTACCTTCAGGTGGCCACCGGCGACTGGAACGGCGACGGCATTGACGAGGTGGCCGTGTACATCCCGGAGGTGGGCAACTCCCGCATCGTGGTCTACGCTTTGCAAAAGCTGAATACCGACGGCCCCGACGCCTATAAGGACCCCGGCAAGTGGGGCGTGGCCTGGACCTACTTCCTGCGGGAGGGCAATGTGGTGTCCAACATGGTGTCTCTGGTCAGCGGCGACGTGGACCAGGACGGCATTGACGACCTGGCCTGCACCTGGGGCTACTACTACGGCCCGGAGCAGAACATGGGCTCCCGGGCGGTGGTCATGTTCGGCGGAAAAGACACCAACCTGCTCAAGCGCTCCCAGGAGTTCGGCCTGAGCTACGGCGCCAGCAACATCGTCCGGGCCTCCTTCGCCTTCGGCGACCTGGCGGGCTCCGGCGAGGAGACCCTGATCCTGTGCGGTCAGTCCGACGCCGACCTGAAGAGCGGCAAGGACTCCCGCTATGTGGCCCTGTACACCTGGAACGGCAGCGGCTTCGTCTCCTCCATGGCCCAGAACTTCGTCCTGTTCGAAAAGGACAAAGACGGCAATTATACCTGGTCCGCCATGAGCAGTGACTTCCGGGAGAAGGATCCATCTTCTCCGTACTATGACCACTTCTTCTCCCTGCCCCTGGCCACGGCCAACACGGCCATCATTTCCCGGCCCATTCAGGGGGACACGGTCAAGCAGGGCAGCAGCGAGACCCAGGTCCACGGCAGCCTGCTGTACTTCGACAGCCTGATCATCTCCTACGGGGATAACGGGCTGTCCATCGACGAGTCCTGGGACATCAGCGACGCCCTTCCCGGCGGGTCCAAGAAGGACTATGTGGAATACAGCGCCGCGGCGGGGGACCTGACCGGCCAGAACGGCGCGGGCACCCTGTTCACCATGTCCCAGACCCTCAGCGAGCACCCGGAAAAAACCGCCAGCTATACTGTAAAGGGCTCCCACCAAGAGCCTGTTTACCGCAGCGAATATTATTATAAAAACTGGTTCTGCAAGCTCTTCAAGATCAAAACCTGGTACAAAGTCATTGACCGCTGGGAAACTGTAACGGACGAAAGCACTGTTGAGGTAAAGTACAGCGGCTACACCCCCAGCGAGACCTACCTCACCGCAGTGGCCCGCAGCGAGAAGGTCACAGGGGACGCCCACTATTCCCAGAAGGATAAGGTCAACAGCTCCTACGCCCTGTGTCTGGCCAACACCGACAACGACTCCAGCTATATGAACTACGCGGGCAAGCACTACTACACCTACACCGACCCCCAGGTGCTGGCGGTGCTGGCCTCTCCCCCCTACTTCGCCGACCTGCTGGACCGGGATGACCTGTCCGGCAACTACCCGGAGTCCACCACCAGCTACTCCAAATCCACCGGCTCTGGCGGCGGCTCCACCGGCTCCACCACCATCTCGGTGGGCGCCTATGTCTCCTACGAGCAGGACATCAAGATCTTCGGCGTGACCGTTGCCTCCTGGGAGGCGGAGGCCACCATCACCGCGGGCTTCACCTGGGAGACGGAGCACACCTCCACTCTGGAGCAGACCGTCACTTACAGCGCCACCTCCGGTGAAGACAAGGTGGCCTTCTACTCCATCCCCATGGAGATCTACGAGTACACCTCCTTCGTCCCCGACGGGAAGGGCGGCTATGACAAGGTGATCACCGCCGTGAATATCCCCCACGAGGCATCGGTGCGTCTGCTCAGTCTGGACGACTACGAGGCCATTGCGAAGGATTACAGCGTGCTGCCCGCCATCTCCGGCAGCGTGCTCACCCACACCCTGGGCGACCCCGCCTCCTACCCCAGCAACACCACAAGCAGCGGCCCGAAGATCGCGGAGTACACCGGCGACCCCGCCAGCGTGGGCTTTACCGCGGCGGGCGGCGGCTCCACCATCACCCAGGAGATCGCCATGTCTGAGGAAAAGCGCAATGCCTACATCGGCTTCGCCTCCATCGACACCAAGCTGGGCGCCGGTGCGGGCGGCGTAAAGGTGGGCGTCGTGGCCGGCTTCGAGGGCGGCGGCGGCACCGTCAAGATCTCCACCTCGGGCAGCTCCTTCTCCGGCGAGCTGCAGGATATGCCCATCGAGGCCCAGAACTACGGCTACGCCATGAACTGGCGCATCTTCTGCTACCAGTATAAGCAGGGCAAGGTCTCCTTCCCCGTGGTCAGCTACGCGGTAACCGAAGTGAAGCGGCCCGCCCCTCTGCCCACCGACTTCCAGCAGAACATCGCCGAGACCACCGACGAGGCCATCACCCTCACCTGGACTTACGACAAGCCGGTGTCCGGCTTCCAGCTCTACCGGTACTACGACTTCCCCGACGGCTCCGGCAGCTACCGGCTGAAGTATGTGCCCTTCAGCACGGGCACCAAAAATGCGGACGGCACCTACACCTTCTCCTACACCGACAAGGGTCTGAGCCCCTACACGGAGTACCTCTATCAGATCCAGACCGAGAGCTCCTATGACCCCAAGGTGAGCATTTACAGCGAGCCTCTGTCCTGCCGCACCAAAACCGAGGTGGGCTACCCCACCATCACCGTGGACGGGCTGGATGAGAACGGAAATCTGCCCATCTACCCCGACGCCGACGGCAAGGCCACGGTCGTTGTAAAGAATCCGGACAACTATAAGGGCCTGTCCTATCAGTGGCAGAAGCTCAGCGGCAGCGACTGGAAGGATATCTCCGGCGCCAAGGGCACCAGCTACACCATCTCCAACGCCAGCGCCGCGGACCAGGGCACCTACCGCTGCCGGGTCAACGCCATCTACTTCCACGAGCCGTCCCAGAAGGAGTTCAGCATCTCCGCCTACTCCGCTTCCTTCACCACGGCATACAGCAAGCGCACCCCCTCCGCCGAGCTGACCGTCAAGGGCAGCAAAGAGCAGTCCGGCACTACTACTGTGGGCAAGCTGCACGCGGAGCTTGAGCTGCACTCCGCCAACGTGAACAACATCACCGCCCCCACGGGGTATATCACCTTCACCATCACCGGCACCGACTACGAGTGCAGCCGGGTGGTGGATCTGGTCCCCAGCACCACCCCCAAGACCTTCGGCACAGAGAGCAAGTATTACTCCACCGCCTCCCTGGACCTGACCGATCTGGCTGACGGCGCTTACACCGTTACCGCCTATTACAGCGGCGACCGGGTCTTTAAGGATCTGCAGCATGACACAGGCGAAGTGGCCATCATCGGCGACGCCACCGGCTACCGCCTGACCCTGAAAAACCCCAACGGCAGCAGCGTGACCAAGTTCACCTACGGCGAGGCCATTTATCCCACCCTGTCCTCCGTCACCGCCACCTCCAACGGCTATGTGGACGTGCCCGAAGGCGTCACCTACCGGATCGTGACCGCCGGAACGGACGGCACGGACGCCAAGGACATTTTGGTCAACAATTTCACCTCCGCCAGCCCGGCCCTGAACGTGGGCGTCTACACGCTCCAGGCTCTGGTGAACGGCACAGTGGCAGCCAAAGCAGAGATCACCGTATCCCCCCGGCCTGTCACGGTCTCTGTCCCCTCCCAGGACAACGTCAAGGCCAACGTAGTGGAAGCCAGCCCGCCCGTTCTGGAGGGCGACGGTCTGACCGCCGAGGAGCTGACCGCCCTGAAGCTGACTTACAAGGCCTTCAACTCCGCCGGGAATGCAGTGACCCTGCACAACAACATGGACCCCGGCAACTACACCGTGACCCCCTGTCCCTCCGACAAAACCCCCGCAGACCTCTACCAGAACTACACCGTGACCTACGTCTCCGGCACCTATACGGTGATCGGTCTGACCTATCGTCTGTCCGTGGAAGCCCAGGACTACACGGATAAGGCGGGCAGCCGCGCCGTGGGCACCGCCGGGATCAGCGCCACAGGCACCACAAAAAACGACTACTCCGCCAACACCGCGGTCCAGCTCTATGCCCAGCCCAACGACGGCTATATGGTGGACCATTGGACGGTAAAGTACGGCGACACCGCTGAGCAGACGCTGTCCGGCGACCCCAACAACCCCAACCGCCTGACCATCACCACCGAGGCCGCTCCCACCGAGGTCAAGGTCTACTTCAAGGTCAAGCCCATCGTACTGACGGCCACCACCGATAAGGGCGGCCGGGTGGACTGCACCAACGATAAAAACTTCACCTCCGGAGCCAACGTAAGCAGCGGTGCGGAGTTCACCTTTAAGGCTGTGCCCGCCGAGGGCTACCACTTCTTCGGCTGGCAGCTGGGCGTGGAGGGCACCTCCACCACCTACCCCGCCGGTACGGACAACGGCGACGGCACCAACAGTCTGAACATCAAGGTGGGCACCAACTCCATCGCCCTGAAGGCGGTGTTCCAGCGGGACAGCTATACCCTGACCCTGGAAGGGGACATCACTGCCCACTACCTGCGGCAGGACCCCGCCAACCCCACCGGTCCTCAGATCGAGACTACCATCGTCAGCGGCGCGTCTATCCCCGGCGACACGGAGATCACCGCCCAGCCCAAGACCGGCTATCAGGCCGCCGAGGGGGCAACCTTTGTCCTCAACGGCGAGCCTACCACCGAGAGCGCCTCCTACACCTTCTCCCTGGAAGCCAACTCCGTTCTGTCTCTGGAAACCCAGCGCAACCGCTACGCCATCACCGCCGCGGCGGATGATGACTCCCGCGGATCCGTGTCCGTCCTGGTGGACGGCCAGCCCGCCCAGGGCGACGCCCTGAGCGCGGTGGAGGGCGGCAGCGTAATTACCTTCATCGCTAAGGCGGAACGCGGCTATCACTTCGACCGCTGGACGGTAAACGAAACCGCCGACACGGAGAGCGGCGACACCCTCACCGTGGGCGCTCTGGGTCAGAACATGGCCGTCACCGCAAACTTTGCAGCCAGCAAGGAGTACACCGCCACCGGCATCGTCAGCCACGACAGCCGCGGCACCATGCTGTACACCCTGTACGACATCTACGGCAATGTGGTGGACGAAGCTGAGAGCGAAATGCCTGACACCCTGACCCTCTACGAAGGGGAGTCCATCCTCTTCAAGGTGAAGACCAATTCCGGCTACATGGTGGAGCAGTGGGACTGCAACGGCTCCGCCACCGTCAGCACCGCCAAGACCTACCCCGGCGGCAGAATCACCGCAGACAGCGCCGCCGCACCCAACGGCACCATCACCGTCACGGCCTATCTGGTGGCCTCCAGCCTGTATGAGGTGAGCTATGCCGCCTATGAGCACGGTACACTCACCGCCAAGGCGGACGGCGAGCCCTTCGTCAGCATGACTCTGGTCTCCGGCGGCAGTGACCTGACCTTCACCGCCGTCCCCGACAACGGTTATATGGTGGACTACTGGACCGTGACCCAGGGCAAGCTGGGCGACACGGAGACTGCCGACCACTACCAGGCCGATGATTTGGATGTGGTAGACCCCGTCCTGACTCTGGAGGGGCTGCGCAACTATACCACCGTCCGGGTACGCTTCAAAGAAGTACAGGCGGCCTACAGCGTCACCCTGAATGCCGACACCGGCACCGCCGCCATCACCTATGTGACCCCGCTGACCCCCGATGACGACGGAGTGAGAAGCTCCCACTCCGAGGAGGTCCGCACCGGCGGCACGGTGAAAATGACCCTGACGCCCGAAGCCGGCTATCTGCCCAAGGGCGACCTTCAGAAGACCATTTCCAAGAAGATCAACTCCGACGCGCAGGTCTCCGTCACCGAGAGCGGCGGGACCTACACCGTCACCGTCCGCGGTCTGAACAGTAACCTGTCCCTGACCATGTCTGACCTGTTTGTCAAGACTTACAGCATCACCCTGCCCGATCACGTCACCGCCAATGTGTCCCGGGCCGCTAAGGGCGACACCGTCAAGCTGACGGTCACCCCCGCCAGCAAATACGCCCTCAGCACCCTGACCCTCAGTGCCGGCACATTGAATGAGACGGTCTCCTCCTCTACCCTGACCTACACCTTCACCATGCCCGCCGAGGACGTCACCGTCTCCGCCAGCTTCACCTACCAGGGCGGCGGCAGCTCCGGCGGCGGTGGCGGCGGTGGAGGAGGCGGCGGCAGCGTCGCCCCCACCCCCGATGTCAAGCCCGGCAACTCCACCGTCTCTAACCTCGACGGCGACAGCATCCCCGTCGTGGCCAAGATTTCTGACGGCACCGCCGCTGTGACGGTGGATCTGAAGAAGCTGGCCGACATCGCAAAGGATCGGACTGGTCTGATTCTGGATCTGTCCAAGGAGAAAGGCGCCGACTCCGCCGCCATGGACAGCCAGACCTTCCTGGCGCTGAGTCAGGGCGCGGGCAGAAGTCTGACCGTGAAGCTCCCCAAGGGCATTGCCGCCCTGGACCAGGCGACCCTGTCCGCTCTGATCCGCAGCGTGCAGGATGGCGACACACTCACCATCACCGTCGCCCCCCAGAGCCACAGTGACCTCACCTCCGCCCAGCGCACCATCGTCCCCGCCTCCGCTGCCATCGCTGAGGTGACCCTCACCGTCACCTCCCCCGACGGTACGGTCCGGGTCATCCACGACCTGGGCGGCACGGCGGAGATCTCCCTGCCCTACACCCTGAAGTCCGGCGAGACGGGCGAGCGCCTGACCGTCTACTACCTGTCCGACACCGGCGCGGCGGAGAAGCTTCCCTGCACCTACGATGCCGCTGCCAAAGCCGTCACCTTCCGCACCGATCACTTCTCCACCTTCCTGGTGGTCCACGAGTACAGCAAACCCTTTACCGATGTCACTCTGGGCAGCTGGTACTACGACGGGGTGAACAACGCCCTGGGCAACGGCTGGTTCAGCGGCGTCTCTGCCACCGCCTTTGCCCCCGACAACAGCATGACCCGCGCCATGCTGGTCACGGTGCTCTACCGCATGAGCGGCAGCCCGACAGTCAGCGGCACCTCCGCCTTTGTGGATGTGTCCTCCGGCGCGTGGTACGCCCAAGCCGTGGCCTGGGCCGCGGAAAACCAGTTGGTTGCCGGCTATGAGGACGGCACCTTCCGCCCCGACCTGGCCATCACCCGGCAGCAGATGGCGGCCATTCTCTACCGCTACCACAGTTGGGCGGGCAACACCCCCGTCCCCGGCGGCAGCCTGTCCGCCTATCGCGACGCCGCCGATGTGGCCCCCTGGGCACTGGAGGCCATGAGCTGGGCCAATACCTCCGGCCTGATCCAGGGCACCAGCCCCAATACCCTTGCCCCCAACGGCACCGCTACCCGGGCGCAGGTGGCCGTGATCCTCACCGGCTACACCAAGCAGATCCAGAAGTAAATCACAGCCGCTCGCAAGCATCCAAAACAGAACCCCGCCCCGGACCGCAGCTGCGGCCCGGGGCGGGTTTTCCCTTGTTTTCCCAATACTTTTTGTAATATTGTGGCGAAAATCAACGGTTTGTTTCGTTTTTTGTCCGTTCCCAAGCCACCAGGAGATCCACACACGCTCCGTAAGACCGCATCCCCAGTTCCTGGTCGTTCTGCTTTAAAAAGGCATCGTAGGTCTGCCCCGCCTTCTCCTCTACCGGGGATTCCAGCGCCGCCCAATAGGCGTTGTTGTCCGTCCAATCCCGGGACAGCTCCTGCGTAAAATACTGCTGCACGATCACCTGCCACTGATCCGGGTCCGCCGAATACAGCGCATTGCTCAGCAGGATCAATCCCTGCAGCGCCCCGGAATAGGCAAATATCGGGTCCCCGCTGGCAAGGCAGGCGGCGATCCCCACAAAGTTCGCCTCGTTTTCCGAGGCCACCATCCGCTGGTGGCTCAGCTCATGGGCGATGGTGGCGGGGATCAAACAGGCCGGGGCGTCCACGTTCACATTGGCCTCCCCGGTGAAGGGGAAGTACACCCCGGTAAAGCCCAGCAGGCTTTGCAGACGGGAGCAGACAATGGGCTTGGCCCGGCCGGTGTCTGCCGCAAGGCAGGGGAACTCCGCGCTTATATTCTCATACAGGGTCTCCGCCGCCCGGAACCAGCCGTCCGTATCCTTTTGAAAGCCGCCATCCTCTGTCCGGGGCACCTGCGCAGACAGCTCCGCCGCCCGCCGGGCGTACAGAGCAGTCACTTCCGCCAGTTCCTCTACCGAGCAGGCTCCGCCCTCCAGTCCGCTGCGCTGCTGAAAACCGGGGGCGTAGTAGGCCGCATTCCACAGCCAGCAAAACCCGGCCCACAGCCACATCCACGCCGCCGCAAGCGCCAGCAGGCGGCGGAAAAACCGCCCGGCTCCGTCCCGGCCCAGGCGGATAAAGGCCCGGAGCAGCCCAAACAAACTGCCGCCTAAAAACAGGGCGGTGAGGACCTCCCCCACGGAAAAGGGGAGCTGTCCCCACAGCCGGCCCAGCATCTGCTCCAGGGGGGCAATGCCCCCAGCCACCCAGGCCGCTAGCCAGGCGGGCCGGGACTTGGCCAGCTCGAACAGCACCACCAGAGCCGCCGGGATCAGCACCGCACCCAAAAGCGCCCACATAGGGCGGGGCTTTCGCGTTTCGCTTCTTCTCATCCCAGCGCCACGGCCTCCGCCATGCGCACGCCGTCTACCGCGGCCGACACGATCCCTCCGGCGTAGCCCGCCCCCTCGCCGCAGGGGTACAGCCCCCGTAGGGCGGACTGCCCGGATTCATCCCGCAAAATACGAAGCGGCGAGGATGACCGAGTCTCCACTCCGGTCAGCACGCCCTCCGGCTGTGCAAATCCGCGGAGCTTCCGGTCAAACAGAGGGATGGCCCCCCGGAGGGTTTCCGTTACATAGTCGGGCAGGACACCGTCCAGCTGTCCCCAGGTCACGCCGGGGCGATAGGTGGGCGCGATCTCTCCGGGGCCCGCCGAGGGGCGGCGGGCCAGAAAGTCCCCCACCAGCTGGGCCGGAGCGCAGAAGCTCTCCCCGCCCCGCAGCCAGGCCGCCCGCTCCCACTGCTCCTGAAAGCGCACCCCGGCCAGGGGATCCTCCCCGGGAAAGTCCTCGGGGCCCACCCCCACCAGAAAACCGCCATTGATGTTTTTTCCGTCCCGGGCCCGCAGGCTCATGCCGTTGGTCACCACCTGGCCGTAGTCGCTGGCGGCGGCCACCACCTGCCCCCCGGGACACACACAGAAGGTAAAGGCCGACCGGCCGTTGGGCAGATGACAGGCCAGCTTGTAGTCCGCCGGGGGCAGCTTCTCCCTCTGGGGACCGAACTGGGCGGTGCTCACCCGGCTCTGCAAATGCTCGATGCGCACGCCGATGGCAAATTTTTTCTGCTCCATGGGCACCCCTGCCTCATGCAGCATCCGGAAGGTGTCCCGGGCGGAGTGGCCCGGGGCCAGGATCAGGGCGTCGCAGTCCATGTCATAGGGCCCCCCCTCCGTCATCACCGTGATGCCGGTGAGCTGCCCGCCGTCGTGGCGCAGAGCCCACAGCTGGCTCTCAAAGCGCACCTCGCCCCCCAGAGACAGGATCTCCTCCCTGAGGGCGGCCACCACCTTTCTCAGCACATCGGTGCCGATGTGGGGCTTGTGGGACCAGAGGATGTCCCGGGGTGCGCCGTGTTCTGCAAAGGTATTGAACACAAAATTCTGCCGGGGGTCGCTGGTGCCGGTGGTCAGCTTTCCGTCGGAGAAGGTCCCCGCGCCCCCCTCGCCAAACTGCACGTTAGAGGTGCGGGACAGCCGTCCCGTGCGCCAAAAATGCTCCACATCCTCTGTGCGTTCCTCCACCGGATGGCCCCGCTCCAGCACAATGGGCTTCAGCCCCATGCGGGCCAGGGTCAGGGCGGCGAACAGGCCGCCGGGGCCCATGCCCACCACCACCGGAGGCAGGGGGGAGCTCCGCCGGGGGCGGGGCAGCTCATACGCCCTGCGCTCCACCCGATCCACATGTTTTCCCGGGGCGGCCCGCACCACCGCCGCTTCGTCGGGCAGGGTCAGCCCCACCGTATAGACATAGTGCAGCTCGTCTTTCCGGCGGGCGTCGATGGACTGCCGCAGCAGTTCCAGCTCTCCCACCTGGCCGGGACGGATGCCCAGCTCTCTGGCCGCTCGTTTTTTCAGTTGTTCCAAATCCCCATCCACAGGCAGGGAGAGATTGCTCACTCGGATCATGGCGTCCTCCGAAGAAGAAAATTTTGTTTTATTCTATCATAACCCGGCGGAGAAAAAAAGCCCGCTGTCCCTCTTTCCTCCGGCTGTGCTATTCTTTTTCTGTGTGCCCCGGCAGGGGAAGAACGAGAAGGAGGCCAGCAATCATGGCAAGAAAAATCATTGAACCCAACATCGCTTATGACGACGCGCGAAAGCTGTTTTATCTCACAATGGACCTGGGGCGGGACGAAAACGGCCGGCGGCAGCGGCAGTGCCGTACGTTCACCAGCATCACCGCCGCCCGCACGGCCCGGCGGGATTTTTTAGCGCAGCAAGAGCAGCTTCACTGCTCCGCTTTCTCTTCCCTCACCCTGGCCCAGTGGCTGGACTGCTGGATGGACACCATCGTCCGCCCCAACCGGGCGGAGACCACCGCCTATGCCTATGGAAAAATCATCAAAAATCACCTTTTGCTCCCATTGGGGAACATCCCGTTAAACCAGCTCTCCCCCCTGCACATCCAGACCTATTACAGTCAGACGCAAAAGCGGGCAGAGTTGTCCTCCAACACCCTCCGCCGGCACCACGACCTGCTCTCCTCCGCCTTGGGCGCCGCCGTGCGGCAGGGTGTTCTGTCCCACTCCCCCATGGACCGGGTGGAGCCGCCCCGGATCGTCCCCGCTCAGGCCAGCTTCTACGGCCATCAGGAGCTGAAGCGCCTCTACCAGCTGGTTTCCGGTCTGCCCCTGGAGCTGCCCGTCAAGCTGGCGGGCAGCTTCGGCCTGCGGCGGGAGGAGGTGTGCGGACTGCGGTGGGACTGCGTAGACTTTCCCCGCCGCCTGATCTATATCCGGCAGGCCCGCACCGCCTGCGGCTCCACCATTGTCGAGAAAGAGACCAAAACGCGCTCCTCCGTGCGCACCTTATATATTCCGGACGACATGTATGACTTGCTTCTGAAGGAGCACCGCCGCCAGCGGGAACATTTTCTCTCCGTCGGACAGACCGTCCCTGCCGACGGCCATGTGGTGCTCAACCGCAGGGAACAGCCCTGTTCCCCCAACGCCCTGTCCCTCGCCTTCACCCGCTTTATCCGCCGGCACGGGATGCCCAAAATCACCCTTCACGGTCTGCGGCACTCCTTCGCCACCATCGCCTGCGTGCAGGGGGCCTCCCTCTTTGACATCGGTAAGGCCCTTGGACACTCCACCCCCTCCACCACCGGACGGATCTACACTCATCTGGTGGACCACACCCATGAGAACACCGTTCTGCGTGTTTCCAACGCCCTGAAATGAGTTCTCTCATCGGTTTTACACTGGTGCTTGTTTTTTGCCTCCGTATCCGCTATGATAGGATGGAAAAGGAGGGGTTATCTTTTGCGTATCATGGCCATCGACTACGGCGACGCCCATACCGGAGTCGCGATCTCCGACCCCACGGGGTTTCTTGCCGGCACCACCACCACCATCCACAGCCGGAAGGAGGACGTGGTGCTGGAGGAGCTCAGCCGCATCGTCCGCGAGCACCAAGTGGATGAGATCGTAATGGGCTTTCCCCGAAACATGGACGGCACCGAGGGGCCCCGGGCCCAGCTGTACCGCGATTTTGCGGACAAAGTTGCCCAGTCCACTGGACTTACCCCCGTTCTCTGGGACGAACGCCGCACTACGATCGACGCCCACCGCATCCTGTTTGAAGCGGGAAAAAACGCCAAAAAGCGGAAGAAAACCGTGGACGCCGTGGCCGCCTCTCTGATTTTAGAGGGATATCTGGACTTCAAGCGGATGCAGCGGTCCTGACGACATCCTATCCGCGAACCGGGATCTATCATTACAAAAACGACCAGACCGGTCTAAAAAGGAGAGTATCGGTATGACCTTTGGCTTAAATGTGACATACACCCTAAAGCCCGGCAAGCGGGCCGGCTATCTGGAAGCTCTGCACCAGGTCGGTCTGCCCGATGTGGTACGGCAGGAGGAGGGCTGTCTGGAATACTCCTACTATCTGGACGCCCAAGATCCGGACAAGCTGCTGTTGGTAGAGCGCTGGGCCAGCCGCGCCGCCCAGCAGGCCCACCTGCGCCAGCCCCACATGATGCCCGCCATTGCCCTGAAGCGGGACTATGTGAACGACACCGCTCTGCTGTGCTACGACATCGAGTAATCAAGCTTTAAATTCTGCGCTGTCTGTGAACTTCGGCGCATTGGGAGGAATTGTTTCATGGAGATCAAATCTGTCTGGGCCGTCTATTTCAGCGGCACCGGCACCACAGAAAAAGTAGTAACCACTCTGGCCAAAGACCTTGCTCAGTCTTTGAACGCATCCTATCAGACCTTCTGCTTCAACCTGCCCCAGTCCCGGGAAGGGGAGCTGGCCTTCGGCCCCCAGGACCTGGTGGTATTCGGCGTACCTGTCTACGCCGGACGGGTGCCCAACCTGCTGCTGCCCTATATCCAGAACAAGGTCAAGGGGCAGAACACCCCTGCTGTTCCGGTGGTTCTCTATGGCAACCGGAACTTTGACGACGGTCTGATGGAGCTTCGCAACGTACTGTTCCAGAACGGCTTCCGTCCCTTCGCCGCCGGCGCCTTCGTGGGGGAGCACTCCTTCTCCAAGATCCTGGGTGCGGGCCGCCCGGACAGCGAGGACATGGCTCTGGCCGCTCAGTTGGCGGAGAAGGCCGCCCAACTGGCCAAGGATATGGCACAGCCGCCCGAGCAGCCCGTAGCCGTAGAGGGCTGCGACCCCATCCGCCCCTATTACACCCCCCGCGATCGTCACGGCGAGCCCATCAAAGACTTCCTGAAGGCCAAGCCCGTTACAGACTTGACCAAGTGCGTCCACTGCGGCCTGTGTGCCCGCATCTGTCCCATGGGCTCCATCGACCCCAACGATGTATCCAATGTGGTGGGCAAGTGCATCAAATGCTGCGCCTGCGTAAAGAAATGTCCCGTCGGCGCCAAATACTTCGACCATCCCGGCTATCTCTACCACCAGCATGAGCTGGAGGACCAGTACGCCGGACGCCGCGCTCCCAGTAAGATTTTCTTCTAAAAAACAGGTCCCCGGTCCATAAGGACCGGGGATCTGTTTTACTGATTTGCGTTTTCCGAAAGCTTTGCCAAATAGTCCGGCGTCAATTCCATGTATCCGTATCCGTTGCGTGCGATTCCCGCCCATTCCAGAACCGCCGCCAAAGCAAAAACCGGATCGTAGGTGCTTTCCCCGATTTGTTTTCCAAAATAGTTTTTCGCAATCGCCCCTACAACGGTATCTTCCGTACATTTTTCTTCCCCAAAGCGGAAATTGCGGCCATTTCCCTTGGGCGATCTCCCGTTCCGGAGAAGAAGCTCTGCGATGATGTCGAACACCTGATATGTATAATTCTGCGCCACGGGCAGTTTATCACACTCAAACGTCTTTCCGTCTCCGCAGTCCCTCACCTGGCATACACCGCCCCTGGCCTGTTCGATCACGGCATATCCGCCGTTGGCCAGCAGTTTGCCCCGGATGATCTCTGATGGCTTAATTTTAACTTGTTTTGTCCCCGCGCGATGGAAGAATCCCATACAGCATATCCTTTCTACAACAGCTCAAACAAGCAGCCCCATGCGTAGTCCAGATCTTCAAAGCGGATATCCGGCCGGAGAAAAAAGCGGGCGTTGTCCCCCTCCTGCCGGGCGGAGACGCCCATATCCCGCAGTCCGTTCAGCACCGCTTTCGTCTCGTGCCCCGGAAAACGGGCCAGCACCTCGCCCCGCTCCTGATCCGCCGCCAATACCTGCGGTCCGCCTGGGCCGAAATCCTCCAGCCGCGCGTTCCAGTGCCGGGTCAGTCGGGCCAGACGGGGCGTGCCACTCTGCCGGGCGGGGATATCAAATTGAACTGTTCTCATAATCTTGTCTCCAACGGGACCGCGACCACATAATTCTTGTCCTCCAGCTGCCGCAGCAGGGCAGACAGCACCTGAGACACCTTTTCTCCCTCTAAGGTCAGGTAAGCGGTCCGCCGCCGGGTCCCCAGACTGCGCACCACGCTCTTGCTGAACGCAGCCGCCCCCTGGTTCTCTTTCGTCTGTGCGGCAAGGGTCTCCTGCCAGCAGACCCACCCCGACTGCTCCAGCTGTTCCCGCTGGTCCTTAGGGGCATAGGCCACAGCGCTGCGCTGACAGCACACATCTTCCAGCGCCCTCTGCCCCTGGCGGAGCTGCTCCGCCGTATCCTGTGCCGTCTCTCCGTTCCCGGTCAGGGCGATCAAGTGCCCCATACCCGCCGCACGCCGCACCTGGTCGTCCCAGGTGCGGATCTGCTCCGCTGTCAGCAGGAACACTCCCGTTTTTCCCTTGCCCTCCAGCAGGTCCAGAACAGCAGTCATTTCCTCTCCGCTTCCGCATCGGAACCCCAAATACACCGTAGAGGCCGGTTCTTCCTCTTCCACATCATCCGACGGCTTAGTCGCAGGGTCCGGTGTGACAGGGTCCGGATTCATTCTCTGGTTATAGTCCCGCAGCCGCCGACCGATCAATTCTGCCGCAGCATCCAGAAATTTGTTGTCATCCAGCACCACGCCGTCGTTCTTCACCCGTACAAGGTATCCGTCCTCCACCGTGGGGATGGAGTTATAGGACCAGCTGAAGCCGAAAAACTCACATACCCGGCCCACAGGAACATACACCCGCCCGTTGCGGCTGATGGCCCGGCCGGAAAACGTCTCCCCCGTCAGATCACTGTAACAGGTACCCTTATTCAGGTCGAACACCAGCATTTTCCGCAGGTTGAACAGCGTAGCCGTATTGCTGGCGGCGCTGTAACTGATGTTCAGCCCCAAATCAACCCCCGTGGTATTGGAAGATGGACTAAACAGGGACAGGGGCACATACAGCGTGCCGCCGGACCACAGGGGCATGGTTTCGGTGCTCAGCTGCTCCAGACTGTCGTTCAAAGAGGTAAAGTACAGTACTGCCGCCGAAGATGGCGCAACCATCATCGCCGCCACCAAGGCGGTACACAGCAGCAGGGCCAGCATCCCCCGCAGTTTTTTCATAGAGCACTCCCCCCTGTCGTTTTGTGGTATTATACCATCCTTTTTCCCCCCCCGCAAGTAGCCGCCCGATGGCTATTTGACAGGGCAAGGGGATCAGCCTCCTCCCCCGGAGCGCGTCATCCGCCCGGTCCGTTTTTTCCCGTTTCCCGCCCCAGCAGTTCCCGCAGACCGATGAGGATCAAAAATCCCCCAAACAGCTTCCGCAGCAGGCTGGTATCCAGCCCCGTGGCCGCCCAGGCGCACAGGGCCGCGCAGAGCAGTCCGGCGGAGATGCAGGGCAGCAGGGCTTTTTTCTCCACATAGCCGTTTCTGACGTGGGCGGGCAGAGCCAGCAGCCCGGCAGGGAGAAAATACAGCAGGTTGATCCCCTGGGCCAGGTGCTGGTCCACCCCGGCCACCGCCGTCAGATAGACCAGCAGCAGCGTCCCGCCCCCCACGCCGAAGCCGGACAGCACCCCCGTGGCCGCGCCCACCAGCGCGGGAATGATCCAGCCCGTTACAGGATGCATCTGACACCTCCGTAAATCAGCAGCGCCCCGAATGTGCGCTTCAGCCACGGCAACTGCACTCCCTTGAAGCATTTTCCTCCCATCCATCCGCCTATCGCTCCCCCCGCCGCATAGGGCAGGGCAGCGGGCCAGTCCATCTCCCCCCGGAGCAGATAGATGACCACGGACAGGGCGCACAGAGGCAGGATCACCGCCACCGAGGTAGCGAAGGCCCTGCGCTGGTCCATGCCGCACCAACCGGTGAGCAGGGGCACCAGTACCGAGCCGCCTCCGCCCCCGAAAAAGCCGTTGGCCGCTCCGGCCAGCGCCCCGCACAGCCAATACCGCCGGATCTTCTTCATAAAAAACGCCCCCTTTTCGGTTTAGTCTGCCGAAAAGGGGGCGTTTTATGTGCACTACTATTCTGCCAGCTTATCCAGAAGGGCCGTCAATTCAGCCAGCTTCTCGTCGGGCTGGCCGCTCTCTATGGCCTGCCGCACGCAGCAGTCCATGTGCGCCTTCAGCACCATGCGGTTGGCCTTGCTCAGGATGGACTGGGTGGCCATAAGCTGGTTGGACACATCTATGCAGTAGCGGTCCTCCTCCACCATTTTCAGGATCCCGTCGATCTGGCCCCGGGCGGTCTTCAGCAGCCGGGTCACCTGGGCGTGGTCTGCCTTCATCGGACAGACACCACCTCATACCCGGCCTCGGTCACGGCGTCGGCCAGAGTCTTGTCCTCCACGGGGGCGGACAGCGCCACCGCCGCCTTGCCGCCTTCCAGGTCCACCTTTACAGCGCTGACACCGGGCACGGCGGCCAGTGCCTTCTCCACATGGGCCTGACAGTGGGCACACATCATACCCTTGATCTCCAAAGTCTTTTCCATACTATTATTTCCTCCTTCATGTTTGTCTGTATCAACGGGGCAGGAGCCGGCGCAGGTCGGCTTTTCCTCCCCCTCATCACCGGCCGCGGGGCCGGGGACGTCCGTCTTAAATCTGCTCTTGAAAAACCGCAGGCGCAGGGCATTGGACACCACCGTAACAGAGCTCATGCTCATAGCCGCGGCGGCGAACATGGGATTGAGCTGCCAGTGCAGGGCAGCATAGAACACACCCGCCGCCAGGGGGATCCCCAAAGAGTTGTAGAAAAACGCCCAGAACAGATTCTGCTTGATGTTGCGGATGGTGGCCCGGCTGAGCTCGACGGCTGCAACGGCATCCAGCAGGTCGGACTTCATCAGTACGATATCGGCCGACTCCATGGCCACGTCGGTGCCCGCCCCAATGGCCAGCCCCACATCCGCCCGGGCCAGGGCAGGGGCGTCGTTGATTCCGTCGCCCACCATGGCCACCTTCTTGCCCTGAGCCTGCAATTCTCTGACCGTTCGCTCCTTATCCCGGGGCAGCACCTCGGCGATCACTTCCGTGACCCCCAGCTCCTGTCCAATGGCGGCTGCGGTGCGGCGGTTGTCGCCGGTGAGCATGACTACCTCCAGCCCCAGCTTCCGGAAGGCGGCCACAGCGGCGGCGCTGGTGGGTTTGGGAATATCGGCCACAGCCACCAGACCCAACACCTTCTTGTCGTCGGCAAAATACAGGGGCGTCTTGCCCTGAGCGGCCAGGGCGTCAGCCTTTTGGGCGAAGTCCCCCAGATCGGCGCCCCGCTCCTCCATCATGGTGCGGTTCCCTCCGCAGAAGCTGCGTCCGCCAATGGTGCCCTCCACACCCAGTCCGTGGACGGCCCGGAAATTCTTTGCGTTGGAGACGGTCAGTCCCCTCTCCCCGGCCCGCTCCGCGATGGCGGAGGCCAGGGGGTGCTCCGAGGGCCCCTCCAGGCAGGCGGCCAGGGTGAGCAAGCCGTCCGCCTCCATCTCATCGCCTGGGATCACATCGGTGACCACGGGCTTGCCCTGGGTCAGGGTACCGGTCTTGTCCAGCACGATAGTATTTACGGTGTGCAGGGTCTCCAGGGCCTCGGCGGACTTCACCAGAATGCCGTTTTCTGCGCCCTTGCCCGTGGCTACCATAATGGCCACGGGGGTGGCCAGGCCCAGGGCGCAGGGGCAGGAGATCACCAGCACGGCCACACCGGCGGTAAGAGCCTGGGTAACGCCGTGGCCGGTGATGAGCCAGGCGGCGGCGGAGATGGCGGCAATGACCATGACCACAGGGACGAACACTCCGGCCACCCGGTCGGCCAGCTTGGCGATGGGGGCCTTGGAGGCGGCGGCCTCCTCCACCAGGCGGATCATCTGGGCCAGGGTGGTATCCTCTCCCACCCGGCTGGCTTCAAAGACGAAGGCGCCGGATTTGTTCATAGAGGCGGCGGCCACCTTATCCCCCGGGCCTTTATCCACAGGGATGGACTCGCCGGTGAGGGCGGACTCGTCCACGGCGGACTGTCCCTCCACAACGACGCCGTCCACAGGGATGGACTGGCCGGGGCGGACCACCACCCGGTCGCCCACCTTGACCTCCTCCACAGGGATCTCCACCTCCGCCCCGTCCCGCAGGACGCTGGCGGTCTTGGGGGTTAAGTCCATCAGGCGGCTGATGGCCTGCCCCGTCTTGCCCCGGGAGCGGGTCTCCAGAAACTTGCCCAGGGTGATCAGGGTGAGGATCATGCCGGCGGACTCGAAGTACAGATTCATGTGGTACTGCTCCACCAGAGCCATGTCCCCCCGGCTGACGCCGTAAATGATCTGGTACAGGGCAAAGATGCTGTAAATCATGGCGGCGGCGGAGCCTACCGCCACCAGAGAATCCATGTTGGGGGCGCCGCCGAACAGGGCCTTGAAGCCCCCCTTATAGTATTTGTCGTTGATATACAAAATGGGCAGGGTCAGCAGCAGCTGAGTCAGGGCGTAGGCCCCCATATTCTCATGCCCCGACAGGAAAGCGGGAATGGGCAGGCCCATCATATGCCCCATGGACAGGTAAAACAGGGGCAGCAGAAACACCAGCGACCACACGAAGCGGCGCTTCATCCCTGTCAGCTCCTGCTGCAGCACATCGTCGGGGCGGCGCTCCTCCGCCTTAGCCCCGGCCTGGGCGGGGAGAGAGGCCCCATAGCCGGCAGCCTTCACCGCCTGAATGATAGTTTCCGCAGACAGAAGGTTCTCGTCAAAATCCGCCGTCATGGAGTTGGTCATCAGACTCACGTCAGCGGAGCGGATCCCCTCCAGCTTGCGCACCGCCTTCTCCACATGGGCAGAGCAGGCGGCGCAGCTCATGCCCGTAATATCAAATTTCTGCTTCATGCACAGTACCTCCGGTTTTCCCCGCGCAGGACGATATCCGTCCGCCAACACACCCCCGGGGGGTGGGGTGTATTTATCGTAGTACCAAGAACTGACTTTGTCAAGCACCAATTCGATTATTTGTCCTGCTGGGGAATTTCCCGCTGACCAGCCGCAGCTTTCCGCATTCCCCGCAAAACAAAAAAGAAAGACACGCTTTACAGCGTGTCTTTCTTTTGGTGGAGACAACAGAACTCGAATCTGTGACCTCTCGCGTGTGAGGCGAGCGCTCTACCAGCTGAGCTATGCCTCCATACAGGGAAACGGTGGTGACCCGGACGGGACTCGAACCCGTGTTGCCGCCGTGAAAGGGCGGAGTCTTAACCGCTTGACCACCGGGCCGTTTCAATATGACAAACGGAATATCCGTTATTTGTAATGGTAGCGGCAACTGGATTCGAACCAGTGACACCGCGGGTATGAACCGCGTGCTCTAGCCAACTGAGCTATGCCGCCGTTTGCTCCGCTCGCACAGGGCAAGGGTTAGTATATCCGATTCCCCCGCAAATGTCAACTACAAAATTCAAATTTTTTCTTGGAATTTTATTTTTCCTATACCCCCGCATTCTCCTATCCCTTGTCCAATATCATTCAGTCAAAAGTCTTGTCATTGCGAGCCAGCTTTTGGAATACGGATTCCCACGGCAGTGACGTTGGTCACTGCCTCGGAATGACATTGTCCCCGTGTCAAAATATTTTCCTTCCCACGCGGACATATCCTGCTGTTTTACCTCTTGCGCAACACCCACGCTTGTGATACGCTGAACGTGACATTTATCCCCCTTTTTCGGAAAGGAGCTTTCCTCATGCCCATCCGTATCCCCGATTCCCTGCCCGCCACCGCCACGCTGGAGAGCGAAAATATCTTCGTTATGACGGAATACCGGGCGTTCCATCAGGATATCCGTCCCCTGGAGCTGCTGATCCTGAACCTTATGCCCACCAAGATCGTCACAGAGACCCAACTGCTGCGCAAACTGTCCAACTCCCCCCTGCAGGTACAGGTGGAGCTGCTGCAAACCAGCAGCCATGTCTCCGCCAACACCGACGCCAACCATCTTGCCTCCTTCTATACCACCTTCGACAAAATCAAGGACCGGAAGTTCGACGGCCTGATCATCACCGGCGCGCCGGTAGAGAATCTTGACTTTACCGATGTGGACTACTGGTCCGAGCTGTGCCAGATCATGGAGTGGTCCCGCACCCATGTCTATTGCACCCTCCATATCTGCTGGGGCGCTCAGGCGGGACTTTATTACCATTACGGTATCCCCAAGTACTCCCTGCCCCAGAAGCTCTTCGGCGTATTCCCCCACGTGGCCCTGAAGGCCCAATCCCCCCTGTTCCGGGGCTTTGACGATATCTTCTACGTCCCCCACTCCCGGTACACAGAAAACCGGCTGGAAGACATCCAGAAGCAGCCCGAGCTGGAGGTGCTGGCCGTCTCGGAGCAGGCCGGCGTCTTTGCGGTAAAGAGCCGGGACAACCGCCGCTTCTTCATCACCGGCCACCCGGAGTACGACCCGGATACCTTGGCGCTGGAGTATTTCCGTGACGTGAACAAGGGCAAACAGATCGCTGTGCCGGCCAACTACTTCCCGGACAACGACCCATCCAAAAAGCCCGTGGTGCACTGGCGCTCCGCCGCCCAGCTGTTCTACAACAACTGGCTGAACTACTACGTCTATCAGACCACCCCCTACGATATCCGCGATATTTAATGCTGCGATTCAGAAGGTGATCCCCATGCCCACCGACTTTTCCCGCCAGGTATACGACCTGGTGTCCCGCATTCCCGCCGGGCGGGTGGCCACCTATGGTCTGCTGGCTCTGCTGTGCGGCCGGCCCCGGGCCGGACGCATCGTCGGCCATTTGATGGCCGGCGCCCCGGAGGGGCTGCCCTGTCACCGGGTGATCTATCGGGACGGCAGACTCAGTCCCGAGGACGTCTTTGGCCCCGGCGTGCAGCGGATGCTGCTGGAGCAGGAGGGGGTCCCCTTCCTCCCCGACGGACGGGTGGACACGACCCGCTGCCTGTGGGATCCCGGGAGAGTTCCCGACCAGACCAATTGAATCTGCCTCCGCCGGTATCCCCCTCTTACGGGGCGGGATGCCGGCGGTCTTTTTTGAAAAATTACCCTTGACGTTTTACGACATATGTAGTATGATTGTATTACTACAAATGTAAAAGTTCTGTGGATTCGTCCACGGAAACGGTCTGAGAGGTGCCCTATGACATTAAAACGTCTGCCCGATGCGGAGTTAGAAGTGATGAAAGCCCTGTGGGAGCTGGGGAGCGACACCCCCCGCTCCGCCCTGGAGCAGGCTCTGGCCGGCTTCGGCTGGGCCGCCAACACCATCAACACCTATCTGTCCCGGTTGACGGATAAGGGCTTCCTCTCCGTCCGCAAGGAGGGCAAAAGCAACCTGTATACCCCTCTGGTGTCCCGGGAGGACTATCTGGCCTTCGACAGCCGCTCCGTTCTGTCCCGGCTGTACGGCAGCTCCCCCACCACCTTTCTGGCCGCTCTGGCCAGAAACGGTCTGGACCGCCGGGATGTAGACCAGCTGCGCTCCCTGCTGGACCGGCTGGAGGAGGGTGGAAAGGATGACTGACTTTCTGCCCCGGCTGGCGGCCCTGTCTCTGGGGGGCGGCGGGGTCATCCTCCTTTTGCTGGCAGCAGGACAGCTGACCCGCATGAAATACGCCGCCCGCTGGCGGTGCGTGGGGTGGCTGCTGCTGTGCCTGCGGCTGGCGGTGCCCGTCTCACTGGTCTCGCTGCTCCCCGCTCAGGGGGCGCAGGCAGCCGCCCCCATTCGGTTGGAGCTGCCCTCTGACCGGGTGGTCTACACCTACCACCCGCCGGTCCGGCCCTCTCTCCCCGCCCAAGGCGGCACCACAGGCGGCGAACAGGTTGCGGCTCCGGGGGACTCCGCTGTTCCCGCCGCACCTGCGGCCCAGCAGCCCTCCGCCCCCGCCTTCACCCTCTCCCTGTCCCAGCTGCTGTTCCTTCTGTGGCTGCTGGGTGCGGCGGCGGTGCTGGTCTGGGCGGCCGTCAGCCATCTGCGCCTTCTTCGCTATCTCCGCCGCTGGGCAGGCCCGGTGCGGGAGCCGGACACCCTGCGGCTGTTCAACCAGATCGGCGACCAGCTGCACCTCTATGCCCGCCCAGCCCTGCGCCGGTGTCAGGGGCTGCAGGTGCCCATGCTCGCCGGAGTCCTCTCCCCGGTTCTCCTGCTGCCGGAGGAGGGTCTGGATCCCCAGGCCCTGCGGTACTCCATCCTTCACGAGCTGACCCACTTCCGCCGCCGGGATATCTGGCTGAAAACCCTGGCCCTGTGGGTGCGGGTCATCCACTGGTTCAACCCCCTGGTGTGGCTCATGGCCGGAGCCATTGAGCGGGACACCGAGCTGGCCTGTGACGAGGCATCCCTGGCCCAACTGCCCCGGACGGAGCACGCCGCCTATGGCCGCACCATTCTGGCCGCGGCCCAGCGGGTGAAAAACGCCCCCGCCGCTTCCTAAAGGAGGTCTATCTATGGGAGAGACATTCCCCACCTCCCCCTTCTCCACCCGCTTCTCCGGCCGGGAGGGGGAGACCCGCCTGCGCATCCAAAACATCGCCCGGGGCCAGCACCGCCGCCCCGGTCCCCTGGTCCTTCTTGTGGCCCTGGCCGCCATTCTGTCCTGCGGCGGGCTGATCTCCTGCCGGGTGAAGGCGGAACGGCTCGTCCTGTCCCAGCTGCTGACCGACGAAATTCTGACTGATGACATTCTGAACGGCGATTCCATCCTCGCCGGGGGCGACCTGGACGGCGACGGCCAGGAGGAGGCCCTCTGCACCCCGGCCCTCGTTTATAAGCTGGGACCCGACGGCTCCCTCCGGCAGCTGAACCTGCGGAACACTGTGTCCGAGCTGTTGGAGCTGGACGCGGACGCCCCTCTCGAGCTGACCTATCTGCCCGGGCAGCAGAAGATCTCCGCCCAATGGCTTGGGAATCGGCGCACCTTCCCCCTGAAGGAGCTGCTGGACAACACCCGCAGCGGCCTGATCCTCTCCGCCGGGGAGGACGACCCCGAAGGCGTCACCCGCTACTTCCGGGAGGGTCTGGACCTCACCGGGGACGGCACCGCCGATGACCGCGTTCTGATCACCTCTTACGGCTACGACACAGAGGATCCCTCCACCCACGCGGAGATCACTCTGGCCACGGGGGAAGTGCTGACCCTGCGCTGCTATGACCGGCCCAGCTTCTCCTCTGCCTTTCCCCTCCGGCTGTCTGCCGGCGGGCGGCAGGCTCTGGTGCTGGCTCTGTCTGACTCCACCTCCAACTACGGCTACACCCAGTACCGGGTGCTGACCGTGGAGGACGGACAGCTGGTCGAACTCCCCCTGCCCGCCGGATCGTCCGGGTCGGACACCGTATACGGCGGTCACACTGTCGCCGGGAACGGAGGGCCGGACGCTCTGCGCCTGCCCACCCTCCTGGACAAGTGGCACGGTTTTCAATGGCACACCCTCACCTGGGATGAGCAGCTCCAGACCTGGGCCGTGCAGTCCGACGGCTTCTTCACCGATTACGGTCAGGCGGCGCTGGCGGACGGCCGTACCCTCACCCTGGAGCTGCGGGGCCGGTGGACGGCGGACCATGCGCTCTATTATGACCGCGTCCAAATCCTGGACGGGGCGGAGCTGATCCAGACCATCACCCCCGCCTTCCCCATAGACAGCCCCCTCTGCTTCGATGCCGACACCCGCGCCCGGGCCACGGTGCCCGTGGAGAACTACAACCCTTTGGGTTTCTCCGCCGACGCTGCCCTGCACAATCTGTCGTCCATCTTAGATGTAAACTTCGACGGAAATCAGGACATCGGCCTGCCCGTGGATACCACCCATGACAATTACCACCTGTGGTACTGCTGGGACCCCGGCGCCGGACAGTTCATCCCCGCCTTCGCCCTTCAGGGCGTACCCGAGACGGACGAGGCCCGCGGTCTGCTCATCGAGCACCCCTTCGACAGTCCCGACATGGCCTATACCTTCAACGCTCGGGGCCAACTGGTCTGGCTGGGCACCCTGGAGGAACAGGCCAACGCAGAAAGGAGCGCATCATGAACGGAACCCTGCCCAACTCCCCCTTCGCCACCCGCTTCTCCGGCCGGGAGGGCGAGACGCGCCTGCGCGTCACCAACATCGTCCGGGGCCAGCACCGCCGGCCCGCCTTCATCATACTGGCTCTGGCGCTGCTCGTCATCCTGTCCTGCGGCTGGTTTTTCTCCTTCGGCGCCAGGGCCCGGGGGCTGACCGTGGTGATGGAGACCCAGTATTACGACGATCTGGGCAACTATATCGAGATCCCCGCCGCGGCCCCCGCCGGCGGCGGCGAGGCCCCCGGGGCCGCCGCCCTGAACCAGGCGCTGGACGATCTGCGCACCCAGTACCGCCCGGTGCTCAGCGGCTCTTTGTCCGGCGGAGCGGCCCGGGAAAACCGGTGTCTGTTCTACCTGACCCAGACCGACCGATACTACAACTTCCTGTTCTACCGGGACGAGTTCCGCACCGACCTGTCCTGCGGCCACGTCACCGCCCTGGTGTACAACCGGCGGAGGGACGCTCTGGTCACGCTGACGGACGCCCTCACCCTGGCGGGGCAGACGGAGGAGGGCCTGTGTCAAGCCCTGGCGGACCAGTACGACCCCCAGCTGAAGCAGGAGAACCCAGCCGCCGACCTGTGCATCCAGAGCCAGCAGGTGGAGGGCTTCCGGATCGGGGCCGACGGCAAGGTCCTCTTCTACGTCACCGCCCGGATCGATGACCGGGACGACAGCGTGCAGGACGCCGTCAGCGGCGGCGACTACCTGTACATCTGGTCAAGCGGCACCTTTGCCCAGTATGACGAGGAACAGCCGCTGGTGCCGGAGGAGGAGTGCGCCGCCTTCGACCCGCCCCTGTACTGGCAGTGGCGGCAGGAGGGCCGGCCCCAGGTCGGCTTCACCCCCGTGGACTGGAGCGACCAGGCCCGGCAGCTGCTGCGCATGACCGCCGAGGGCTTCGACCTGCTCTACAACTACGAGATCACCGTCCCCCTGCGCATCACCCAGGGGCCGCACACCCTGCTCATGGCCCGGATGCAGGGCGCGCCCCACACCGCCGGACTGGACGACCTGGCTATCGGCGTGTGGGACAGCGACAGCGGCAGCTTTGTTGGGGATACCTACTTCCTCCCGGGGGACGACGCCCGGTTCACCACCTGGACGGAGGACGGTGCGGACTACCTGCTGTGCGCCAACACCGCCATATGGCAGGGGTATGAGGACGGCTCCGCCCTGCGCTTCCTCCGGTTTGAAAACGGCCGGCTCCAGCCGATCTGCGATCTGCCCGCCGCCGTCCAGACCTGCTCCGCCGTGGACTGGACCACCGAGGAGGCCCGGGCCATGCTCCAGCCCCTGGATCCCGACAACGCCGCCGACCGCTTCTGGCAGGACCGGAAGGCCATCCCCGTGGGGGACGGCTTCGACCTGTATGAGCGCGACCCAGACTGGGACGTCCTGCGGCAGGCAGAACATGCCCAGTGGCTCTATGTGGGCCACGTCCCCCTGACCGACGGCCCCGGCCAGCAGCTGCTGGAGCAGCCCTTCGGCCAGAGCGTTGTCCTGTCCCACGACACCAGCGAGATGGTCCTGAGCTGGCTGCGGCAGCACAACTCCTCCGGCGGCAGCTGGTACCTTCCGGACAGCATCCCCCTCAATCCCGCCGCTGGTGACCGCCACATCGGCAATGTGGTCTATGAGGGCTCTGTCCTGCATCTGAATCAGGATAGCAGCCGTCTCAATAACTCCGGCGATTGGCAGTCCACCACCGCCCTGCGCCTGCGCCTGGACGTCAGCCGTCTGGAGACCGACGGCAGCTGGCAGCCCGTCCCCAGCGTATACCTACTGCTCAGCCGGGACATGACCCAGGTGCTGGGCACCGCCGACTCCGCCGACTACCTGACGGAGGAGGAGCGCGCCCTCATCCGGGACTACTACGCCGCCAGCTATGACCCGGTCTATCTCCCCGGGGAGGATGGTACCTGGACTTCTGATCAGTACGGACTTCGCCTGACCGACATTCAGTATATGGGCAGCACCCCCCTGTATGAGACGGAGGGCATCGTGTTCCGGGTGGTCGAGCAGACCCAGCCCGACGGGCAGCCCGACAGCGAGCACCCCTACTATATCGTCCTTCAGCGGGACGCTGCCGGCGGCTACTACGGCGTGCTGGGGGAGTGCCCGGCCTACGCTCTCTACCCGGGGCGGACCGCCCTGACCCCGGAGCAGGCCGCCCTTCAGGTATGCTACAAGCTGGATGACCTGGAGGTCTCCCTGTGGCGGGACGTCTATCCCGGCGGCGTTGGCCCCGGAGCGGCGCTGACCTTCTCCTGTCTGGACACCGGCCACATAGAAACGACCCAGCGGCCCGATTTGGAACCGATCTATCAGCCCGGGGACTACTGGTGTCAGGCCGACGGGCAGCGACCCACGGGCAGCTTTACCGCCCAGTGCTACCACAGCGCTGCGGACAACAGGGATGTCATCCGCTCCCTCCGCACCGACATGACTGCCTTGTCCACCTACCGCGGCGTCCGGGTGGGGGACAGCCGGGAGCAGGTGCAGGACCTCTACCCCGAGGCCCACAGCGGGGACTTCTGGGGACTCTACCCCGATGAGGACTACCTGTGGTACTCCGCCTGGGACGGCGATCCCGCCTATGGCCCGGCCATTCTGTTCTTCTTTGACGGACAGGGCAAGGTGGAGCGCTTCGAGCTGATAAATATGGTAGACTGAACGACAGGGGCGGCACAGCAATGTCATTCAGTTAAGAGAAACCTGTCATTCCGAGGCAGTGACCGATGTCACTGCCGTGGGAATCCGTATTCAAAACGTCAGAGAAAACGGATTGCCGCGCCAGTCTGCGGACTGGCTCG
>Ga0129311_1000460_pt1 | contig 36479 bp, 34 predicted proteins | sample Go1ome_FD_94435 | JGI IMG/M metagenome (GOLD analysis project Ga0129311, IMG submission 94435) | Western lowland gorrila individual fecal microbial communities from Wisconsin, USA - Go1022B metagenome | ecosystem: Host-associated > Mammals > Digestive system > Large intestine > Fecal | place...
GAGAAGTTCAAGAAACTGGTTGAAGAGAAGCACGTTGACTGCTACATCGTTAATACCGGCGATTTCATGGGCAAGAAAGTCCAGAAAGAAGATACTCTGGGTATCCTCGAAGCCATCGTTGAAAAACGTGCTGATTTCCATCAGTGGGGTCCGTTCTCCGATATCGAGATCATGGATTGGGAAGGTTTTGTGCCTGATATGCAGGACAAGAACTACACAGACCAGCTCAAAGCCCGCATGAACGACCGTGTCAACGAGATCAAAGCTTTCGCCACAGAGAAAGAGGGCTATGACAAGCTTCCTGATGATGCACTGGCTGCTATCCAGAAGGTTGTTGACGAACTGAAATAATTTAAATCATATCATAGAATTTTCCGACAGGAGGAGATGTCATCTGCATCGCCTCCTGTTTGCTTTTCATCCCTTTATTTTTCTTGCCGTCACATGGTACAAATGTTATAATGAGCCTTAGATATATGTACGTTATGGACTTCAAACAGGTCACATGTCAGAAGGTACAGAATAATTGTGAAAGGTTTATTTTTTATGGATAATTATGATCAGCTGAATGAAATCCTTGTTTATCTTTTTGATCATGCACTGGATATTGAACGGAATTTTCTTATCAGGGACACCTTCAAGGATATCTCCGTCAATGACATGCATGTCATCAATGCCATCGGTCTTCACAACGAAGTCAATATGTCCTCCCTTGCCAAGAAGGTAGGCGTCACCGTGGGCACGCTGACCATTGCCATCAACGGACTGGTTCGAAAGGAATATGTTCTTCGAACCCGCAGTGAAACAGACCGTCGTGTTGTTCTCGTATCTCTCACCGAGAAGGGAGAATCTGCCTTCCGGCACCATGAGGATTTCCACACCCGTATTGTAGATGCCATCCATGCCTCTCTGACCGAAGAGGAATGCCGGATCCTGATCAAGGGACTCTCCTCCTTTGAGAAGAATCTGAAGGATATCTGAGCACTGCACCCATCACAAGACACAGAACCGACCTCACAAGTTGAAAGGTGGTAATAAAATGAAAGAAGAAACAACACGATTATCCGCGTCTTTGGAAGATTATTTAAAGGAAATATACCTTTTGAACCTTGAAGGTCAGGAAGTGCGCATCACGGATATTGCCCGTTCCCTGGGTATCTCCAAGCCAAGTGTCAACCGGGCCATGAATACCTTGAAGGAACTGGAACTGCTGGAACATGAGCATTACGGCAAGATTACCCTGACGAACGCAGGCCGTGACACAGCCAAGAATATCCTTGATACCAACAAGATCGTCTATCGTTTTCTCACGGAGATCCTTGATGTAGACGAACAGACAGCTCTTGCCGAAGCAGATCTGATGGAACACGACATCAGCAAAGGCACCCGCAAGAAACTGAAGAAATTCATCAAGAAATCTACTGATAAGAAATCCACCGACAAAAAGGCCAAATAATAGACATAAATCCCTCATTTCAAAACCCAATGGCTTCTGAACCATATTGTTTTGAAATGAGGGATTTCTTCATCATATTCTCATCCGTCAAATATTCTATTATTTCACGCTCTTATAAGATACTATTTCACAAGTTTGGAAATGGCCTTAAAGCATGGATTCGTCGAATCCAGAGTCAGTTCGAACAGGACTGCTTCCGCTGTTGTCACAAGAATACCTTCCTGGATTGCTCTCTCAATGGCTATCTTCTTGTCCGCTTCCCGCCGTGAAGCAACTGCATCCACCACCATCACCGGCTGGAATCCTGCTGCCTTCAGATCGATACAGGACTGAAGAACACAGATATGGGCTTCTGTTCCCATCACAAGAATATTCTTCTTCCCCATACTCTCAAGCTTGTCAAGAATCGCCTTATTTCTGCAACAACTGAAAGATGCTTTCTCACAGTATTCCGTTGTGCCTGCTGCCTCATAAAGTGACGGCAATGTATAGCCCAGTCCCTTTGTATACTGCTGAACGATCACCGTCGGAATCGACAGCACCTGAAGGCCTTTCAGAAGCATTGCCGCTTTCTCTTCGCAGGCCTTTGTCTCATTCATGGCCATCATCAGCTTCTCCTGCATATCAATCACAACAGCGCCTGTTTCTTCTGGTAAAATTCTCATCGTAAACCCCTCCAATATCTTTTTGTTTATCCGACATTTATAACCCCCGTGTCAGATATTCTCCCGTTTATTTTACCATCTGAACCCCGATATGACAATATATTTCCCACCAACATACTGGAAAATTTCAACAATTTCAGTTGACATCTTCTTCCTTAAATGATATATTAGAACGCAGATAAATATGTATGTCAATGGAGACAATCGAAACGCTTGTTTTGGTTGTCTTTTTTTGTTTTCCGCAGGCACGATCCCCCTTTGCCTGCCTGAAATAAGGAGGTTTTTTTGATGAAAAGCACAGGTGTTGTAAGAAAGCTGGATGATCTCGGAAGAATTACGCTCCCTATTGAGCTCCGACGCAACCTGAATATCGGCGAACATGACCCGCTTGAAATCTTTGTAGATGACGATCGCATTATTTTGAGAAAATATGAAGCCAGTGATATCTTTACCGGCAATATGGATGAACTGATTGATTTCCATGACAAGAAAGTTTCCAAGCAGTCCATTATGGAAATGGCCCGTCTTGCAGGACTTCATGTGATTGAGGGTGTCTGACAGAACAATCTGGCAACTTTGTTTTCATCTGCACAAGAATATCATAGAACAATGCAGGCCATCAGAAAATTTTATTTCGATGCAGGTGCATATTGGCTTAGCCCCCCTTCCTTACGGATTCCCCTTCGGGTATCTATGTAATCAGAGGGTCACATATGTAAAACTGGTTTATATCAAAAACTCCTCCGCTTGTTACAGCAGAGGAGTCTTCTTATTTACCGAAAAATTATCAGATAACTCTTATCTTTCTCTTCTTCGTCTGATCACCGCCTGTATCTTCTTCTAAAAATCATGCCATATTAGTGTGGTCTATTTTTCTTATAATTTCATATCAGCTTAATGATCTTGTTTCCTTTTATAATTCGTCTTTACAATCCACCAAATACTGATAAATATCCCTCTTCGTCACGCCCCTGTCCGCTGCGACCTTTTTCATAGCTTGCTTCCGGTCCATCCCGTTGCCTGTATACAGCGCCATATGATCTTCAATGGACATGCTCTCCCATGACTGCTGCTGTTCCTCATCCAGTTTCTTCTGAGAAACCCCCTCCAGCACAAGCACGATCTCACCCTTCGGCTCATTGGCCTGATAATAGGCATACGCTTCACCAAGAGTAGCTCTGAATACTGTTTCGTGGCGTTTTGTAATCTCTCGGCATACAGAAACCTTCCTGTCCTCTCCTGCTGCCTCTATCAGCAGAGGAAGAGTCTTCAGCAGCCTGTGCGGGGCCTCATAGAAGACAGTTGTTCTCGTCTCTTTCTTCAAACGTTCAAGAACCACCTGACGCTCCTTCTTATCTGTTGGAAGAAAGCCCTCAAAACAGAATCTGCGGGTGGACAAACCGGACAATGTCAATGCCGTAATGCAGGCTGCCGGCCCAGGAAGGGAAGTCACTTCTATTCCCGCTTCGTAACAAAAACGCACCAATTCCTCTCCCGGATCAGAAATTCCGGGTGTACCGGCATCCGTAATCAATGCAATGTTCGTACCGTCTAACATCTGATTAACCAGATATTTTGCCTTATCAATTTTGTTAAACTCATGATAGCTTGTCATCGGTACATGTATGTCAAAGTGATTCAGCAATTTAATGCTGTTGCGTGTATCCTCCGCAGCAATCAGATCCACCGATTTCAGTGTCTCAAGCACACGATACGTAATGTCATCCAGATTGCCGATAGGCGTTGCGCATAAATATAATTTTCCTGCCATTTCTGCCGATTCCTTTCTTTTCTGCTTCTATGCATCATTTTTTCTTTATCATTTTCTCTGCATCATATTTTCACACCTTCAGCATCCGGGGCTTTAGGTTTTGCTTAATCATCCCTATTATACTATAATCCCCCCTCAAATCCAACTTCCAAAATACCATCTGGACTACAGAAATTGTCCTTTATATGCTATAATAAGATTAACGACTCAGCACAAGCAATTTTTCTTCAAACTATCACTATCAAAGGAGAAATCGACATGGAAGGTACAATCAAATACGTTAATCCCCAACAGAAATACGGCTACATCAAAGCCGAAGGCGAACACGACATCAGTTTCAAGATGAAAGAGGGCAGGGAGTATCCACTGAATGCCCATGTCACTTTCGATCTCATCGTCCTTGAGAATTCCCGAAGATATGCGGACAATATTGTTCTTCAGGAACATGGCCCAAGAAAGCACGGCAAATTGAAGATTTCCAATCCTTACGCCCCATCCAAAATTGAGAATCAGATTGCTGAGAATAAGGAATCCTGTGCCATTGTCAGCGAGCTCATCAGCAAATCCCGCGGCACTAAAGAGACTGTATTTCCCTTCAATGACTATGCATATCTGCCGACTTACTACCAGCATCGCCCGGAGAACCAGTGGCTGATCGGTAAGCCAAGCGGCTACTGGATTAACGGCAATTCGCTTCTCTACCTCAAGATCAAGAAGCAGATCCGCTATCAGGGAACAACTCAGGGGAACGGCACAATGGTTCCGAAATATGGCTGCGACAGCCTGCTGCTGGGCAAGCATGTTTACAAGAACATCTGCGCATTTACAAAAAATGCCGGTATTCGCCCTGAATTCTACCATATTGCTTACTTAGATGGCGAGAATTCCGTGGCTATCATCAGTCTGGCGCAGTTGAATACCTTGCTTGAAAAGGGCTACAACGGCATTGCCATCGGCGAATATCCGGGTAAGCGGCCGGATCTGCCTAACCGCTATATGATTCCGGTCACCTGCTTCAAAGAATACCGTTAATAACCGATTTTTATCGGATATAGGATACCCGAATGAATGATTCATAACATGCATCAGACAAACGCAATGAAAAAAAGGCGGATGAATTTTCTCATCCGCCTTTTTTTCTGCATTTTATCTGCTGCATCGCTATGCACTTATTCTAATAGCCATAGATGTCATAAATCTCCGAAGTATAAACGCCGGGCTTCTCATAAACAATTAGAGGCTTTTCAATCTTAATCATGGATTTTGCCCCTCGGATGCCCTCAATCAGCACCATATTCGGTTCTCTGTCCGCCATAGGATACACCAGTTTCATTCGCTTCGGCTCAAGCTTGTACTTCGTCATCGTCTGAAAAATCTCAACCAGTCTGAATGGCCGATGCACCATATAAAACCTGCCGCCGGGCTTTAACACTTTTGCCCCTTCCCGGACAACATCATCCAATGTGCACAATACTTCATGCCTGGCAATTGCCTTTGGCATATCAGGATTCTTCAGCCCATGGGTATCCGTCATATACGGCGGATTCGTCGTCACAACATCAAAAGAAGCAGCCCCGAATATCCCGGATGCCTCTTTGATATCGCCATTGACAATATCTATCTTCTCCTGAAGCCCATTGCAGGCTACACTTCTGGCCGCCATATCCGCACTTTCTTCCTGTATCTCAAGTCCCGTAAAATGCTCACCATCCGTCTTCGCTGCCATCAGAATCGGGATAATGCCTGTACCCGTTCCGAGATCCAGTACCCGTTCACCGCGTTTTGCCCGTGCAAAACCCGAAAGCAGAACCGCATCCATGCCAAAGCAAAACTTTGCCGGATTCTGAATAATACGGTAGCCATTTCTTTGAAGTTCATCAAATCTTTCACCGGGTAATAAATAATCCATTATAATGATGACTTTCCTTCCTTACGGTCCATCGCCTCAAGGGCTTTCAGCTCCGCATCATTCACATTGCCTTTATCTCTGCGGCGTTTCGGACGGAACTTCAGCTGGCTTACCTTATACTCACGAATCTCTTTCTCGTCATTCTCAAGGGTGACGATCACCTTCACAAGCTGTCTCAGTACACTGACACTCTGTACTTCACCTTTAAAGCCATCATCTGTCATCACACGGTCACCGATATTCGGCAGCTTGCTGTTGAGCCACTCATACGTCTCCTCTTCATTCTTCAGACAGCACATCAGTCGGCCGCAGACACCGCTGATCTTTGTCGGATTCAAAGATAAATTCTGTTCCTTCGCCATCTTAATCGACACAGGTGCAAATTCCGACAGAAATGTATGACAACAGAGACTTCTGCCGCAGATACCGATACCGCCCATGATCTTCGTCTCATCACGGACACCAATCTGGCGCAGTTCGATACGTGTCTTGAATACCGAAGCCAGATCCTTCACCAGCTCACGGAAATCAATTCGTCCGTCTGCTGTAAAGTAAAAAAGGACTTTATTGTTGTCAAATGTATATTCCGCATCAATCAGCTTCATCTGCAGTTTGTGCTTGGCAATCTTCTCAAGGCAGATCTTAAATGCGTCTTTCTCTTTCTCTTTATTCTTGCGTTCAATCTCATCGTCTTCCGGTGTTGCAAGACGAATGACAGCCTTCAAAGGCTGTATCACTTTGCTGTCGTCTACTTCACGCGGTGCAATGAGCACATGGCCATATTCAATACCTCTCGCAGTCTCTACAATCACATTCTGTCCCGCTTCTATATCCAGATCCAGCGGGTCAAAATAATAGATTTTACCTGCGTTTCGGAATCTCACGCCAATTACCTTTACCATTTTAATTCTCCTTTATTGTTAATAGCAGCATCTCCATCGTAATATCAAAATTGACATTGGCATTCAGACGTACTTTTGCCTTCTCCAATGCCTCCATAATGTTATTCAGTCCTTCATAAGAAGACGTAGTAGCTTTCTTCTGAAGGTACTTGTGCTCGTCCTGATACACCAGTTGGTTGATATCCTCTGTCGCTTTGAGGATCAGGACATCCCGATACCAGACCATCATCAGATCGATCAGATCTCTGATATCCATTTTATAAGCGGTCATATCATGAATAGCTGCAACAATTTCATATACTTCCATATCATCCACTCGTTTCAGGAGTCTCAGAAGGAAATCCTGCATTTCCCTGAAATGTTCGGAAGTCGCCATCATGATTGCCTTACCGACATTGCCCTGCGCATAGGCTGCACATACTCTGGCCTGATAATCCGGCAGCTGATACTTCTGCATCAGATACTGCTGGATCAGCTTCGTATCCACGCTTCTCAGATTCATAATAATACATCTTGAACGAACAGTCTGAAGCAGTACATCCAACGTATTCGTCAGAAAAAGAATCACTGCATATTCCGGCGGTTCCTCAATGGTCTTCAGAAGGGCATTCTGAGCCTGCACTGTCATCTTCTCAGCTTCATCTATAATATAAACTTTATATTTGCTGCTGTATGGCTTGATCACAATGTCATTATTAATCTGTTCACGGACTTCATCTACACCGATGCTGTTCGCTTTCTCATGGGTAATCCATTTCACATCCGGGTGATTGCCGCTGTCAAACTGATGGCACGCCCGACACATATTACATGAATCACCATATCCTGCTTCACACACCAGCGCCTTTGCAAAAGCTTTCGCCAGCATATTCTTACCTGAACCGTTCTCACCGTTTAATATATAAGCGTGAGATACCTGATGATTCTTAAGTGCACTCCTAAAATGTTCAATAATCTGTTCATGTCCGATAATATCGCCGAAACCTGTCATACATATCACCTCTATCAACAGTATAACATATATTCACTATTTTTTGTACAATTGATGCTTTTTTACACTGTGAATTTTTATTCATTTATTCTTTCAAAACATCTTTACAGCACGGACAATTTCCCGGCAGCATGCATCAAAATCAATATTTTCGTAACGTTTTAAAATACCCGCTTCAGCAATTTTTTCCTCAGAAAAATCCTGTCGATCTGCCAGATAACGCCGACATAACTCAGCATAATTCGGCACATCCTGCATCCTTTCTCTGGCAAGGGCGCGTTCTAAACGCAGACCATCTTCCACTTCAATATAAAGGGGCACAACCTGTTCTTCCCCGAAATACCGTTTCATCTGATTATATACTTCCAGCGTACCGATCAAAATCGCATTATCCCTGTCCAGACGAATCTGTCCGTCATCCACCGTAAAATAATGCCACGGTCCGTTTATTGTCTCATAAGTCCTGCTTTCAATGACTTTTCCGTCCTGACACATTTTTTCATAAGCGGCCTGATCAACAAAATAGTAACCAACGCCGTTTTCTTCCCCTTTTCTCATTGGTCTGGTGGTGTACGGCACAATTTCTTTCAGGCCCAGCTCCTTATTATCCCTCAAATATCTGAAGATAGCATCTTTTCCCGATGCACTTTTCCCTATCAGGCAAAATAACTTTCCCATATCATTTCTCTTTCTATTGGCATTTTTCTTATTATTTCTATTGCCATTTTTCTTATTATCTATTTTCTGTCATCAGGCAGTGTTCCACCCAATTCCCGGCAAACGATCCTCAGCAAATAATCCGAACATCCCGTTCCTCATACACGCCGCTGACATGCAGTCCATCTGACAGCCACCAATGAATCGTACCAATGACCGCCCCTGTGATCATCTCCCCCGGTGTTACAATCGGAATCCCCGGCGGATACAGATAAATATAATCCGCTGCAATTTCTCCTGCAGCATCATCCAGCCTGCACAAAATCTTTTTTCTTTGTTCTGCATCGTAAATGGTCATTTTCTGACTGACAACCGGAAGTTTCGCCCAGTCATGCAGCTTCTCCTCTTCATCCAAAGCATCCTTTTGGGCTTCGTTTTGTGCAAGCATCGCATTGATCTTCGCATCTGTCTCCACCAGCGCATGAAGAAGCCGCTCATAGCCTTCTTCTGAGTCTCCCACCGCCGTCATGGCAAGCACATATTCTGCTGAGACCATTTCCATCTGAAGATGGTAATCATGTAACAGTATCTCATGAAATTGTCTGCCTGTCATGCCTGTATTTCTCACCGACAAGACTATTTTTGACTTGTCATAATCCTTTGAACATGCAGCGTCCAGCTCTTCGTACTCAGGAAGCTTAATCCAACGGCATTGCTCATGAATGGCATCCCTCAGTCTCTGCAGTCGTTCTGTGTATGCCTTGTATAACATTTCGCCATTTTCTGACAGCATGTGCAGACAACCATCAATACTCCCCATCAAAATATATGAAGGACTGCTGGTCTGGTAAATGGTCAGCATTCTTCTGATTCTTTCTCTATCGATCAAATCCCCATTCAAATGGATTAAAGCCGTCTGTGTCATTGCAGGCAGCGTCTTATGCGTGCTCTGGATAACCACATCCGCGCCGCATGCCACTGCACTTTTGGGAAAATAATCTGAAAAACAAAAATGTGCACCATGTGCCTCATCCACAATCACCGGTACACGATGCCTGTGTGCAATCTCACAGATTGCCTCAATATCTGATACCACACCATCATATGTTGGAGATGTAATCACAATTGCCTGGATATTTTGGTGAGTTATCCACATTTTTTCAACATCTTGTGGATAAATTCCTTCGTTTATCCCGTATTTTGTATTTATTGGAGGATAAATATAATAAGGTTTCAAATGATGCAGCTCAATGGCATGATATACCGCCTTATGACAGTTCCTTGCTGCAAGGATTTCTCCGCCATCCCTGCATATTCCGGCAATTGCTGCAAGAAGCCCTGCTGTGCTTCCATTGACAATAAACGCTGTCTCTTCCGAATGATACAGCTCCGCCGCAAATAGCTGTGCATCTTTTAAGATGCCTTCCGGTTCATGCAAATTGTCAAATCCATCAATTTCCGTAATATCCATTTCATATAAATGTCCCATCTCTTTCGGACCCAGGCGCCGCTTATGCCCCGGCATATGAAACGGATAGACATCTGTGTGCCCATACGCCTCAAGTCTCTCAAGCAAGGTCTGTTCATCATTTCTTTCTATTTCACTATTTTTGCACATTTTATTCAATCTCCAGCCAGTTTTTCACACTCTGCCTCACCCTCCGCAAAAGCAGGACTATTGTTTCAATATAGATAAAAAGGGCTGCCGCGTCATGTCATGAGCCGACAACCCTTTTCCTATCCTCTATTCTCACTGTCCGCTTCGCATCAGCGTTCCAAATACAGTTTACATAAATCTGCAGTTTCAACCGGCTTCTCAATATGCGGCATTCCCTTTGTGCCCTCCATCCGAACAGCCTCTATTGCAGGATTAAAATGCGTATACCCTGTAATCGTATCATCCATACCCTCCATGGCTTCTCCGCCGATAATATACATACTGTGATCAATTTGCTTCAATGCATACACAACATTGATTCTCGTATAGTATCCAACCTGGCTGGCATATGCAAAGCGCGCTGCAAATCCGCCCAGATGGGCCGCTTCATAAAACATATCTTCCATGCCTGGTTCAATTCTGTCTCCATTATAATAATATTTCGCCCTAAAATCTCTCTTAACCTTCCATCTGGAATTCGCCAGAACATAATACAGCGTACCAACTAACGGCAGCTGCAGCAGATAACTCAGGCACTTCTGCTGTGGTCCCGGTGTCTTGATCATGTGATCCAAGGATTCAGGATTAATAAAAATAAAACGACCATATAATGAAGGCTCACTGTGGCAGGCCATCACTGCAATCGACGACGTATCCCCGCTTGTAATAATATCCGTCTTTGTCTTGATCACATGCTTAACAAAATCATTCACTGCCTGCACATACAGATAATTGGTATAGACCATCTTCTCTTTCTGTGATCGGCCGCATCCCGGAAGATCAATCGTATAAACCGTATGATTCTCCGCCAGTTCATCAATCATCGACTGCCATTCACAATCTGACCCCGAAGCACTCAGCTGATGCAACAGTAAAACAGGTCGTCCTTCACCTTTTCTTGCATAATATATATCACCAAACCGCCAGTTATAATAAGACTTTTCTTTTGATGTCAACAAATCCTTCATCGTTGACAGGAAAAAAACAAGGCGGTTCATACCATAAACAGCACCTGCCGCAACAGCTGCAGTTACAATACCTTTAAGAAGCTTTTTTCTGCTTTCTTTCACACTATCCGCTCCTTTCTGTCAAGTACTATTATTATATGTCATGTTTGCAATATTTACAAGTCTCTATCATAGCTTACTCCCCGTAATTTGCCTTTAGATCATCTTGAAAAAGTGTGGATATTTTTTCAAATCTATTGTAAAATAATAGAACATATGTTAAAAACAATAGAGAACATCTTATACATCAGCAGATCTACCGCTTTTCAGCGTATTTTCTGTGCAATTATGTTCTTTTTTGTTATTTGTTATCACATGCTAACATTTTATAAGTTTAAGCTATCTTTTAGTATAGAAAGGTGTTTTTAATGAAGAATCAAATTGTCAATTTACTGTCTCAGAACATCGAAGTTCTGACCAGCGAAGAAATCTCACAGCTTATTGAAATTCCACCAAAACCGGAAATGGGTGATTTTGCTTTTCCATGTTTCCGTCTTGCCAAATCCTATCGCAAAGCGCCTCCTATGATTGCACAGGACCTGAAAGAGTCCATTGGTGATCAGGCATTTTTAAGTGAAATCAAGGTTGTAGGCGGTTACCTCAACTTTTATGTCGATAAAGCACAGTATGCACAGCAGATTATTGATAAGTATACCAACGTAACTGATTATGGCTGTTCTGATCAGGGTAAGGACAAGACCATCTGTATCGACTACTCTTCACCTAACGTTGCTAAGAATTTCCACGTTGGCCATCTGAGAACAACCATCATCGGTAATTCTCTGTACAAGATTTTCTCCAAGCTCGGTTATAAAGTCGTTCGTATCAATCATCTTGGCGACTGGGGCACTCAGTTCGGCAAATTAATTGTTGCCTACAAGAAGTGGGGCAGTCGTGAAGCCGTTGAAGAAAAAGGTATTGAAGAATTAATGGATATCTATGTCAAATTCCACGAAGAAGCTGAAAAGGATGATTCACTGAATGATGAAGCACGTGCCTGGTTCTTGAAGATGGAACAGGGTGACGAAGAAGCCCTTGAGATCTGGCAGTGGTTCCGTGATATCAGCTTAAAAGAATTTATGCGTGTTTACAACATCTTAGGTATGGAATTTGATTCCTTTGCCGGTGAAAGTTTTTATCGTGACAAGACAGCCGATGTTATCAAACGCCTAACAGATGATGGCTTATTAAAAGAAAGCCAGGGTGCTATGATTGTTCCTCTGGAGGAATATGATATGCCGCCTTGTATTGTTGCCAAGAAGGACGGAAGTTCCATCTACGCGACACGAGATCTTGCTGCTATTCTTTATCGTAAGGCAACTTACAACTTTGACCGTTGTCTCTATGTCACAGGTCTTGAACAGAAACTGCATTTTGCACAGGTATTCAAGGTTATTGAATTAATGGGCAATGATTACGCCAAGAATCTTGTGCATATTCCTTATGGTCTCGTAAGCCTTAAGAGCGGTAAGATTTCTTCACGTAAAGGTAATGTTATTTTTGCAGAAGATTTGCTTCGTGAATCGATTAATAAGACGACAAGCATTATTGAAGAGAAGAACCCTGATATTCCTGATAAGGAAGAAGTTGCTAAGCAGGTTGGTATCGGTGCTATTATCTTCAATGATTTATACAACCAGCGCATCAAGGATGTCATCTTTGACTGGAACAAGCTGCTGAATTTTGATGGTGAGACAGGTCCTTATGTTCAGTATACTTATGCACGTGCTTCAAGTGTACTGAGAAAGATCGGTGAAGTACCTGATACAATTGACTATACATTATTAACCGACGAAGCATCTATCGGTCTCTTAAAGGAAATTGAAAGATATCCTCAGGTCATCAAAGATGCAGCTGAACGTTATGAGCCTTCCGTTATTGCTCGATACAGCATTGATTTAGCCCATGCATTTAATAAATTCTATCATGAGTGTCAGATTAACGTTGAGGACGAGACAACCAAATATACAAGAACCAACGTTGTAAAGATTGCACGTTACATCATCAAAGACGCTTTATCATTACTTGGTATTCAGTGTCCTGAACAAATGTAATCCACAACTGTGTGATCTCAAACCGTTGTTTTAAAGAATCTTGATTCTGATATAAACAAAGCCAATGTTTCACGTGAAACATTGGCTTTTCTATTTGCAAAATAGTAGTCATCTTAGCTTTCCGAATTTACGGAGGATGATGTTTCACGTGAAACGTTCTCATGTTTCCTTCTTGTGTCACAAATGTTTCACGTGAAACATCATCATCTCTCCTGCTTGTATTCCAAATGTTTCACGTGAAACATGAAATATACTATTTTTATATGTTTTTCACAAATGTTTCACGTGAAACATTTATAATATAGGTAGATTATTTTTATGAGAAATGTTATAATTTAATGAGCGTTATTAGAGCAATGATTAATCCGGGGATTTTAATCCGGATAATAAAACAGAGTAATATAAGGAGGATTTATGAGCAGAATTATTGCTGTCGCAAACCAAAAAGGTGGCGTAGGGAAAACAACAACAGCTATCAATTTGTCTGCATGTCTGGCAGAAAAGAATAAAAAAGTATTAACTTTAGACATGGATCCTCAGGGGAATACAACAAGTGGATTAGGCGTAGACAAAAACCAGGCAGAAAACACCGTCTACGAACTGATTCTGGATGAATCTGAGCTTTCCGAATGCATCTATCCAAGCGTTATGGAGAATCTGTCTGTTATTCCATCCAACATCAATTTGTCCGGTGCCGAGATTGAGTTGATAGGATTTGAAAACAAAGAATACCTTCTGAAATCTAAACTGGATATGATTAGAAGTGACTATGACTATATTATCATTGATTGCCCGCCATCTTTGAATCTTCTTACAATCAATGCTATGGCTGCAGCGGATTCTGTTATTGTTCCGATTCAATGTGAATACTATGCCCTTGAAGGTTTATCTCAGTTAATACATACCATTGATTTAATTAAGGAACGATTGAATCCGAAACTTGAAATAGAAGGCGTTGTTTTCACAATGTATGATGCCAGAACAAACCTTTCTCTACAGGTTGTTGAGAATGTCAAGGAAAATTTGGACAAGAATATTTATAAAACCATTATTCCTAGAAATGTACGACTTGCAGAAGCACCAAGCTACGGAATGCCAATCAATATGTACGATTCCCGATCTGCCGGTGCTGAAGCATATAGATACCTTGCAGAAGAAGTAATTGAGAAAGAGGATGAAAACGAATGGCTGTAAAGAAGAAAAAAGGGCTCGGTCGTGGACTGGATGCTCTTATCTCCCCAACAACATCACTGACAACACATTCCGAGGCAACTGCACCTAAGAAATCCGAATTGCAATCCACATCTTCAAAAACTGAAGCGGATTTAAAGTCAACACAGAAAGATGCGACCCATTCTTCCAATATTGTTGAGAAAATCGTTGAAGTGCCTGTTGAAAAGATCGTTGAGAAAATTGTTGAAGTACCCGTCGAGAAAGTTGTAGAGGTACCTGTTGAGAAAATTGTTGAAAAAGTCATTGAGAAAAATGAAGAAACACTTGTTAAAATTGATGAAATAGAACCAAACAGAAGTCAGCCCCGACAGAATTTTGATGAGGATGCACTTCAGGAATTAGCCGATTCCATCAAACTCCACGGCATCATCCAGCCGCTGATTGTACAGAAAAAAGATGATTTCTACACGATTATCGCCGGCGAAAGACGCTGGCGTGCAGCCAGATTGGCCGGACTCACAGAAATCCCCGTTATCATTAAGGATTACACACCAATGGAGAGTATGGAGATTGCATTAATTGAGAATCTTCAGCGTGAAGACCTGAATCCAATTGAGGAAGCCATTGCCTTCCAGAAATTAATTGATGAATACGGTTTAAAGCAGGAAGAAGCTGCCGAAAAGGTATCCAAGAGTCGAACTGCTGTAACAAATTCTCTGCGTCTGTTAAAACTGGACAACAGAGTTAAACAAATGATTGTTGACGAAATGATTTCAAGTGGACATGGCCGTGCATTGCTGGCTATTACAGACCCTGAACTGCAATATACACTGGCCATGAAAATATTTGACAACAAATTAAGCGTACGAGAAACAGAACGCTTGATCAAAAACATGCTTGCTGACAAGAAAAATAAGAAGGCAGCTGGTATTGATCCCCAGACAGCCATTATCTATCATCAGTTAGAAGATAAAATCAAGTCAATCATTGGTACAAAAGTTCAGATTAATGCAAAAAGCAATAAAAAAGGCCGCATTGAAATAGAATATTACTCTGAAGAGGATCTTGAAAGAATTGTCTCTTTATTAGAAACAATTAAATAATACTTAAGCTAACAAGGAGGTAAAAATGGAAAGTAAAATCTTTGCCAAATTAAATTTTGACCCGGGCATATTAGTTATACTTTCACTTATCCTGACTGTTGTGGCAATTGTGCTTGTCATTATGCTTGTCTTAAGACAGTCACGACTTGAAATGAATTATAAAATCTTTATGAAAGGTAAAAACGGAAAAACCCTTGAGGATACCTTCAAAGCACAATTTGATGATATTGATCTTGTAAAAGAGCAGACCGATTTACTTCATAAACGTATGATGTATGTAGAAAAGAGTTTAAACCGTTCCTATCAGAAATGCGGCGTTGTTAAATATGATGCATTCAAGGAATTAGGCGGTCAATTAAGTTTTGCCTATGCACTTCTCAATGACAGCAATACAGGTTTTGTTATGAACTGTATCCATAGTCGTGAAGGTTCCTATACATATATCAAGGACATCGTACGCGGTGAATGTGAACTGCCATTAAGCGAAGAGGAAGCAGAAGCTGTCCAAAATGCAATTACATCTAACTCACCACAGCCGACAACAACCACCATTGCCGGAGGCAAGAAAATTCGAAAAATCAACAAATCAAAGGCACAGTCTGAAGAGACGCCTTCAAAAAAAGAAGCTGTTGCCAAGAAGAAATCCGCTTCTCAGACAGCCACGAAAGAAAATGAATAAAACACTTGCAATAAAAAAGATCCTGAATCAAATGCGACTCGGGATCTTTTTTCGGTTGTTAATGACAACATTTATGTGTATTAAAATACTGTTTTAAATCCAAGGATAAATGATTATTTTCAATTGAAAAACCATATTTCTTAAAATAATCAGACGTATGATAAATATCATTGCTTACCAGATAATGCGCACCGCTCTGATAAGCTTTGTCAAAAATCATATGCATAATGAAATCGCCATAACCATTCTTTCTGAACTCAGGAAGCACAGCCAATCCGTCAAATTTGAAAACACCATCAAAATCAAAGATCAGTCTGGCCGTTCCCACCGGTATCTCGTTTTCATTATACAAAAGAAGATAAATCGCCATGTCTTCACTATTTGAATTCTTCCAAGTTTCGACATTCTCATTCATATCTTCTTCAAAAACATCCTGATAAATCTTCATACATTTACTGAGATCATCATTCATTGTATTAAGATAAACACCTCTAATCATGTCCTGCCTCCCTATTGTAATGGCTCTTTCAAAGGTGTGCCAGCTTTTCTCGGATATTTTTTCCCTGTTGATTTGATTTTCTTGATTGGAACCAACGTTCTCGCAAAATCTGTCTCAGGAAGCACAAAACTACAAACCTTCCCGATTTCTCCTCCAAGAATTCTGATTGCCTTTTCTGATTCTTTTAACTCATTATCCACATTTCCGGATTTATATGAAACAAATTGTCCACCAATTTTTACAAATGGTACACAATACTCACTTAATGTTGATAGATTAGCCACTGCACGCGATGTGCAAAGATCATACTGTTCACGATACTCTTTTCTATGACCAAAATCTTCAGCACGCCCATGGCATGTCTCAACATTTTCCAAGCCCAACGCTTCTACAACTTCATTCAGAAAATTAATTCTCTTGTTCAACGAATCCAATAATGTGATTTTCAGATGTGGAAAGGCAATCTTCAGAGGAATTCCCGGAAATCCGGCACCGGTCCCCACGTCAATGACACTCTGAACCTGGTGCATATCCACCGCATTGACAATCGATAGACTGTCAATATAATGCTTATCAATAAATTCGTCAAATTCAGTAATTCCAGTCAAGTTCATGACCTTATTTTTTTCTACAACCATTTCATAATATGTTACATATTGATTATATTGTTTGTCACTTAATTCAATATGTAACATATCAACTTTTTTCTTAAAGCTTTCAATCGAATACATATTTTTCCTCATTTATTCTCTATTGACGGTTTCATGTGTATCATTTTCCGGCTTTTCATCGTTGTGCACGTCCTGCATATGCTGCTTCTGACCACTCTGAGACAAATGAATCAGCAAAACAGAAATATCTGCAGGTGTAACACCGGATATACGTGACGCCTGGCCGATTGAAACCGGTTTAATCTTATCCAGCTTCTGCTGTGCCTCAATTCTAAGGCCATGGATATCTGAATAACAAATATCTTCCGGAAGTGTCTTACTTTCAAGTTTCTTAAACTTCTCTACCTGACTCAACTGACGTTTTATATACCCATCATATTTAATGCTGATCTCTACCTGATCAGTCACCTCGTCCGGCAATTCAGGTCTGTCCTCATCGATATCCGCCAACATCTTATAATTCAGCTCAGGTCTGCGGATCAATTCAGCCAATGTAGCAGCTGTTTTCAATGGTGTGCTGCCGCATGCTTCCAACAATTTCTGTGTCTTCGGACCTGCACCGATATTGACATGGCTGACACGTTCAATCTCCCGATAAATCAACACTTCCTTCTGAAGCAGGTGTTGATATCTTATATCATCAATCAGACCGATATCATGACCAATTGCTGTTAATCTCTGATCAGCATTATCCTGTCTGAGAAGCAGTCTGTATTCTGCCCTGGATGTCATCATTCGGTACGGTTCATGGGTTTCTTTCGTAACCAGATCATCAATCAGAACACCGATATAAGCATCCGAACGCTTCAGGATCACCTGCTCTCTCCCAAGCACCTTCATCGCCGCATTAATACCTGCCATCAATCCCTGTGCCGCCGCTTCCTCATATCCCGAGCTGCCATTAAACTGACCGCCGCTGAACAGACCACTGATTTTCTTGAATTCCAACGTTGGTTTCAACTGCGTAGCCGGAATACAATCATATTCTATCGCATAAGCATTACGGACAATCTTCGCATGTTCAAGTCCCGGCACCGTATGATACATCTGATACTGAACATCCTCCGGAAGAGAACTGGACATACCTCCCACATACATTTCATTTGTATAAAGCCCCTCAGGCTCCAGAAAAACCTGATGTCTGTTTTTGTCGGCAAACTTGACAACCTTATCCTCAATAGACGGACAATATCTTGGCCCTGTTCCCTCAATAATACCCGCATAAATCGGTGAACGATCCAAATTGTTTCTGATGATCTGATGTGTTTCCTCATTGGTATAAGTCAGCCAGCAAGAAACCTGCTCCTTCTGTACCGATGCCGGATCCGTTGTAAATGAAAACGGCACAACCGTCTCATCCCCAAACTGCTCCGCCATCTTACTGAAATCAATGGTTCTCTTGTCCATTCTGGCCGGAGTTCCGGTCTTAAAACGTACCAGCTCAATCCCCTCTCTCTTAAGGGCTTCAGACAGATCATTAGCCGCCTTTAATCCGTTTGGACCTGTATAAGTAATTGTTTCACCGCACAAACATCTGGCCTTCAAATAAGTACCTGTGGCAAGCACAGCCGCTTTACATGGATAAATTCCGCCTGTATGCGTCTTCACACCTGTCATACATCCTTCTTCCACGATAATGTCCACAATCTCAGCCTGTTTGATTGTCAGATTATCTGTATTCTCAAGGGTCTGGCGCATTTTTCGGCTGTAATCCGCTTTATCAGCCTGTGCACGGAGAGAATGAACCGCAGGTCCCTTTGAACTGTTTAACATTTTTGACTGAATGAATGTCTTATCTATATTCTTTCCCATCTCACCGCCAAGGGCATCGATTTCCCTGACAAGATGTCCCTTTGAGCTGCCGCCAATATTCGGATTGCAAGGCATCATTGCAATGCTTTCAACACTAATTGTAAAAATAATCGTCTTAAGTCCGAGACGCGCACAGGCGAGGGCCGCTTCACAGCCTGCATGTCCAGCGCCTATGACCGCCACATCGTATGCTTCGTATTTATATTCCACCGTTTTGTACTCCTTTATTTTCCCATGCAGAAATCACTGAAAATTGTATCCACCAGATCATCTTCCACTGCTTCACCGATAATATGGCCCAGTTGCTCATAAGCATCCATCAGATCTATTGAGAAGAAATCCTCCGGCATCCCATCTTCTATGCTATGCATCACCATTTTTAGGCTTTCAAGCGCTGCTGCAATCGCAGCTTTATGTCTCACATTGGTGATGCAAAGCTCATCGTTGTAGTGAATATCACCTGCAAAAAACATGTCTTTCAATGTATCCTCGAAAATATCCAGTCCTGTTTCTTCTCTGGCTGATATTTCAATTATCGGTGCCTGCAGCTGCTTCTCAATATCTGAGCGTGACACAACCGGCCGGAGATCTGATTTATTCATCAGCACAATGACCTTTTTGCTCTGGATCATCCGAATAATGTCATCGTCATTCTGATCCATCTCCGTTGAACTATCTACAACATAGATGATCAGATCCGCTTCCTCCGCAAAATCGATTGCCTTCCTGACACCGATTTTCTCCACAACATCCTCTGTCTGACGAATGCCGGCCGTATCGATAATATTCAGCGGAATACCATGTATACTGACATGTTCCTCCAGCGTATCCCTGGTTGTGCCGGCAATTTCCGTGACAATGGCTCTATTCTCACCCAGAAGTACATTCATCAATGAAGACTTTCCTGCATTCGGCTTTCCCAGGATAACAGTCTTGATTCCCTCCTTGACCAGACGGCCATTATCTGCAGAATCCAGCATTTTCTGAAGTTCTACCATATACCCGCGCACCTGAACAGCCAACTCATCGCCAAAACCTTCTGCCTGAATATGTTCAGGATCATCCAGAGCCGCTTCAATAAACGCAATATTGCCTATAATTCCTTTTCTTAACTTCTCTATCCTTTTCTTGACACTTCCTCTTAACTGGTTCAGAGAACTCTCCAGTGCCATATCACTTTTCGCATTAATAACATCAATCACGGCCTCCGCCTGAGACAGATCAATCCGTCCATTCAAAAAGGCGCGCTTTGTAAACTCTCCCGGTTCTGCCAGTCTGGCCCCGTATTTCAATACCGTCTCAAGGAGCTTTTTCATAACAACCACACCGCCGTGACAATCTATCTCGACAACGTCTTCTCTTGTATAGCTGTTCGGTCCCCTCATAATCAATACCATAACCTCATCAATGAGGCAGTCTCCATCATAAATATAGCCATAGTGAATCGTATGTGTTGAGACATCACTCAGTCTCTTTCTGCCGCCAGGGCTTCTGTAAATCCGGTCAACAATCGTCACCGCATCATCGCCGCTGAGCCTTACTTTTCCGATACCCGCATTCGTCATGCCTGTGGATATCGCTGCAATTGTGTCACTCTGCATTTTCTACCTCCTGCACATCCCGGCACCAAGTGCCATTTCGCTGTCACAGAAAATTCTACCCAAATTCCTGCCGATACAAAAAAGCTGCCGCATCCCGGGCTTCGTATTCCATCAAATAGAATACCCGCCTTACTGATGCGACAGCTCCCTGATCATATGCCAGATTTATACATTCAAGAACGCCTCCGGCGTGCTGCCTGCATCAGACATTATCATTACTATCGTTATGCTCATTATTCTCCGCAGGTCTTTCAACTTCTTCACGGCTGTAAGAACGTTCTCTTCTATAGCCTCTCTCGCGGTTATAATTATTTTCACGATTATAGCGTCCCTCACGGTTGTAACCACTTCTAGGACTTCTCTCCCGGTAATCTTTCTTTAAAGTAATCACAACCTTACGGTATGGTTCCTCACCTTCACTGTGTGTTTCCACATAACGGTCATTCTGAAGTACAGAATGAATCACACGGCGCTCATAAGGATTCATTGGCTCAAGGGATACCGGTCGTCTTGTTCTCTTCACCTTATAGGCAAGATTCTTCGCAAGATTCTCAAGTGTTGCCTTTCTTCTCTCACGATAATTCTCTGTGTCCACTTTAATGCGGATATAAGAATCACTTTCCTTGTTCACAACCAGACTGATGATGTACTGAAGAGAATCCAGTGTCTGTCCTCTCTTACCGATCAGCAGACCCATGTCTTCACCATCAAAGACAATATTCATTGTTCTGCTCTCTTCATCATAATCCACTGTACTATTGACATCCACATTCATGGCTTTAAACAGTCTTGCAAGGAAATCCTTTGTATGGTCAAGAAGATTGAACTTCTTACGTGCTTTGATCACTGCCGGCTTGCTGCCGATCAGTCCCAGGAAACCTGTGCTTCCTTCAGTAATTACTTCATATTCAATCTTATCGCTTGGCACTTCAAGCTTAATAGCAGCTTCAGAAATAGCATCTTCAACTGTCTTCGCACTTACTTCAATATATTCCATGCGTGTAATCCCCCAAATTAATCGTCATGTCGATTCAGCATATGCGCATATCCGGATATGGACTTCTTATCCGCCTCTGCATTGTTCTTATCAACCTTCTTGCTGCTCTTTCCTCCGGCATTGGAAGATTCACTCTTCTTCTCTGCCTTTGCATCTCCATTGCCTTTGCCTGCATTAGCAATCTGAGAAATAGAACGACGATCAATATTCTTTGTCTTCATAGCTGCATACTCTTCAAGTTTTGCGTTCTGTTCACCGCGTTTCTCGGCTTTCTTTGCAGCTTTCTCTTTATTAGCCTCGATAATATCATCTACATTCTTGTTATTAAAGAACTTATCAATAAACAGGTAAATGATTGTTCTGAATACAGCACTTGCAATCCAGTAAATACCCATACCGGAAGGAAGTGTAATACAGAAGAATACAGACATGAATGGCATCATCAGGTTCATGGTATTCATTGTACTGCCCATTGTTGAATCCAAATCCGGCTTCGGCTGATTTCTCTGAGAAACCTTCAAGTTCGCCCACTGAGAAAGACCTGCCAGTGCAGGAATGATAATACCCGGGAACAAACCACTGATACCATGTCCAAGTGTCACAGGCGCATCAGCAATATTCAGACCACCCGGAATGCTGTTTATACGAATGATCTCGGTAGAATACTGAGAAATCGCATTCACAACATCTGCACTGCCTGAAAATGCATCGCTGACAGCACTCCATCCTGTACTCTTAACAACATAAAGTGCATCAATAATCTTATTGATATTGCTAATATCAAAATTGGAAACTCTCAGACTCATTTCCTTAATCAGTGTTGCCATAATATCGCCGGCACCTGATGCACTCATGATTGGCTGGGCAATATGTTCATAAATCTCACGTACCGGTTCAACATAAGCCGGTACATTATAAATAACACGATACAATGCAAACAGGATTGGCAGCTGGATCAGCATCGGCAGACATCCGCCTGTCGGACTTGCGCCGTACTTGTCATAAATTGCCTGTGTCTCAGCCTGCATCATACGCATAGACTTTTCATCTTTACGGTTCTGATACTTCTTCTGAACCTTCTGAAGTTCGGGGTTCATCAAAGAAGACATCTTCGAAAACTTCTGCTGCTTGACCGTCAATGGAATCATCAGCACATTGATAACCAACGTAAACAAAATAATCGTCAGAGCTACATTATTAATACCGAAAATCTGAAGAAATCGATAAATGTAGTTCATAATGAAACCGAGGATAATAGCAAAAGGCTTCAAAATGCCCCCGGTCTGTGTCAAAACTAAAATACTCAACGTATTGCCCTCCTTGGTTTATGGAACAGGATCATAACCACCCTTCGCAAACGGATGACATCTTAAAATTCTTCTGGCTGCCAGATAACTCCCTTTAACAGCACCATACTTCATAATAGCTTCAATAGCATACTGCGAACAGGTCGGAATATAAATACAACATCCCCTTTTCATCGGCGAGATATATTTTCTGTAAAATCTGATCATCGCTATTAAAATTCTACTCATTTTGCTCATTACGGCTCTTTTCCAAAACTCTGTGGATATCTGCAACATGCATCAATGCCTTCTCCAGTGTGTGATAATCAATCTTCTTCGCATTGACTCTGACAATAAATATGATATCCAGTCCCTTTTTAAAATGATGTTCATTTAAACGATAAATTTCTCTGATCAAACGTGTCAGATGATGTCTGACAACGCTATTACCAACCTTTTTACTGACAGATATACCAATTCTGTTCTTCTCTGTTCCATTCTTCATCACGTACATGACCAAATATTTATTCGCACGTGACTTTCCATTACCATATACAGTTTTAAAATCCCTGTTTTTCTTTAATGATTCTGAATATTCCATTCTATTCTTCCATTTCTTTCTCAAAATTATATCATGGTTATCATCGAATCATCCCGAATAAGAAAGAAAAAGGCCACAAATCTGCGGCCTAAGCTGACATCTATGATACCATATGAAACGGTACGATTATGCTGATAAAACTTTTCTTCCTTTAGCTCTTCTGGCTGCTAAAACTTTTCTGCCGTTAGCAGTGCTCATTCTCTTTCTGAAGCCGTGTACTTTAGATCTCTGTCTTGTCTTTGGCTGGAATGTCATCTTCATAGGTATACACCTCCTTTATTCTTCCTGCGCTGTCTATAAAATTACAGACTAACGTTATTGTATTATCTAATCTATTCTATTATATTAGTTTACCCCCATTCCGTCAAGTAAAACAATTATTTTTTTTCACGATTTTTTGCAGCATTTTCCACGATTTATCGACATATAGGTGCTATGTGGATTTATCCACAATTTACTCACTACTGGTTGTGGAAAAATTTTGTTTTTCACAACCTTATCCACAAAAAGTGGATAACTTGTGGATAACTTGTGGATTAATATTGGATAAATACCAGATTTTCAGTGTTTATGCCACTTTAAGATGTGTGTATAATTTGAATAACTTATTCACAGCCCCTATTTTTCCACGATTTTTGTCCAATCTTATGTAAACCCACTGGGGCGATTTTCCATTTTATACACACTGGTGGATAAAAGTTATCCACAATTTCCACACAAGATTTCACCAAAAGCATTGTAAAAAAATTTAAAATGTTATAAAATATTTAATAAGTAAACTATAATTAGGGGGATTATCGTGATTAACAAAATTCGAGAAAACTGGGATCAGATATTGGACATTATGAGAATTGAGCATGACATTTCTCCCGTTGCTTTTAACACATGGATAAAGCCTTTAACTGTCTATTCTGTCGAAGGTCATACAATTACCATTCTCGTCAACAATGAACTTGAGCAAATGTGCAGCTATATAAAGAAAAAGTTCGAACAGCCTCTGAAAGTCACTATTTCAGAGTATTTTAATGACGTTTATGATATTCACATTACGACCAGCGAAGAACTCGGCAAAATTGAGGCCACCCAGACTGTAGAGCCGGAGAAAAAACCTGCTGCATCGATCATTACAAACAAAACGCTGAATCCTAATTACACATTTGATACTTTTGTCGTTGGCAAAAACAACGAACTTGCCCACGCAACAGCTCTGGCTGTCGCATCAGATCCCGGAGATTACGGCAATCCGCTGTTCATCTACGGAGGTGTTGGACTTGGAAAGACGCATTTGATGCATTCCATCGCACATTACATTCTTTCCTACAATCCAGATTACAAAATTATATACACAACGACAGAAACATTCTCCAATGAATTAATTTCAGCCATCAAGAACAAAACCCAGGAAGCATTTAAAGATAAGTACCGGAATATTGATATGCTCCTGATCGATGATATTCAGTTCATTGCCGGCAAAGACAGTACAATGGAAGAATTTTTCCATACATTTAACACACTGTATGAAAATAAAAAACAGATCGTTATTTCATCCGATAAACCGCCAAAAGATATTGTCGGTGTCGAAGATCGTCTGATCTCCCGATTCAAAGTCGGATTGACAGTTGATGTACAGCCGCCGGATTATGAAACCCGTGTCGCCATCCTGGTAAAAAGAGCTGAACTTGAACATATTAATATAGAGGTAGATGCGCTTCATTATGTTGCTGATCATATCAGCTCCAATATCCGAGAACTTGAAGGCGCACTGCGCCAGATTTACAACTTTTCACGTCTGAAACACGCAGACAAAATTGATACCGATCTGGCCCGTGAAGCATTAAAGGATATTATTGCACCAGATGAAGCAAGACCGATCACTCCGGAAGTCATCATTGAGACAGTAACGGAGCACTATAATTATAAGGTAACGAAAGATGATATTCTTGGTAAAAACCGAAGCCGCGATATCTCTTATCCACGACAGATCTGTATGTATCTCTGTGAGAAATACACAGGGCTTTCATTAGCAGCGATCGGTGCTGCGCTGGGCAATAAAGATCATACAACGGTTCTTCATGGCATCAAAAAGATTAAGACTGACTTGGAGAAGGATGAGCAGTTACGCAGTACAATTGATATTATCACCAAGAAATTAAACCCTCCAAAGTAGCATAAACTCTGGATAAAACGAGTTTTCCACCGAATTTCCACAGGAGTTATCCACAATTTGTTGATGGTTTATTTGCGCTGTGAATAACCTGTGGATAGTGCAGTGGACAAGCGGTGGATACTCATTTTTTACCTTTCCCGCGAAGCGGGACGCGATTTTAAAAATTGTGGAAAAATGCCATGTTATCCTATTTTTTTTCAACAGTTATTCACAGTCATTTCACCACCAGAAGTCAGCATTTATCACGGTTGTAGAGCTTATCCACAATATAAACGCCCCCTACAACTACTACAACATTATCATATATATATTTATGTATATGCACACCTCTCTTTTTTATGACTGTTAACTTTTGTGGATAACATCACCTTTATATAGAACATACGAAAGGACGTATCAACATATGAAAATCATTTGTAATAAATCAGCATTGCTTACCGGTGTCAACACTGTCTTAAAAGCAGTACCTGCAAGAACAACAATGCCTATTCTTGAATGTATACTGATTGATACAACATCAGGGGTCATTAAATTGACAGCCAATGATATGGATCTCGGTATTGAAACAACAGTTGACGGCGATGTCCTTGATAAAGGATGTATTGCTTTGGAGGCTAAACTGTTTTCTGAGATTGTGAGAAAACTCCCGGATAGTGAAGTTACCATTGAAACAGATGACAACAATAAGGCATTGATCAAATGTGAAAAAGCAAAATTTAATATCGCCGGAAAAGATGGTGAAGATTTTGTCGCATTGCCTGAAATAGAAAAGACACATTTTATTACGCTTTCCCAGTTCTCATTAAAAGAAATTATTCGTCAGACGATTTTCTCAATTTCTGATAATGAAAGCAACCGAATGATGTCCGGTGAACTTTTACAGATTGATCAGGATCAACTGCGTCTTGTTTCACTGGATGGTCAGAGAATTTCTATCCGCAAAATTTCACTTAAAGAATCTTATGATCCGATCAAAGCAGTTATTCCTGGAAAAACACTGAATGAGATCAGTAAGATTTTGTCCGGTGATATGGATGATGATGTCCGTATTTATTTTACAGACAGACATGTATTGTTTGAATTTGATCAGACAGTAGTTGTATCACGTCTGCTGGAGGGAGAATACTTCCAGATTGACAAGATGATTTCCAGTGATTACAATACCAAAATAACCATTAACAAGAAAGAGCTGCAGGGTTGTATTGAACGTGCGTCTCTTCTGATTCGTGAAAGTGAAAGAAAGCCAATTATTATCAACGTGACAGATGGTTCCATGGAGATGAAGATCCAGTCAGCCATGGGTTCCATGAATGAAGATATTGATATCAGCAAAGAAGGACGGGATATCATGATCGGATTTAATCCGAAGTTTATCCTGGATGCACTGCGTGTTATTGATGATGAGGAGATTACCATGTATCTGGTCAATCCAAAGGCACCTTTTATCATCAAAAACGATGAACAGTCTTATATCTACCTTGTTTTGCCAATCAGTTTCAACATGTAATTGTTCAGAGTCAAGCATCATCTCATAAAGCTGATATAAAATGTGTTGCATTTTGTCAGTTGCTTGACTCAAAATATACAGGAATAAATAAGGAGTAGAATGATGCAGACATTTGGATTAAAGGATGAACATATTAAACTTGGACAGCTTTTGAAAGCAACTGGTCTGGTAGGATCCGGCGTAGATGCCAAGATTGTTGTTCAGGAAGGACTTGTGAAAGTCAACGGTAAAGTTTGTTATATGCGTGGCAAAAAAATCATGTCGGGTGATATTGTTGAATTTGAAAATGAAAAGATAGAAGTTGTATAGAGTATGTATGTAGAATCGCTGGCATTGGAGAATTACAGAAATTATGCGCATCTTTCAGTTAATTTAAGTCCGGGCATTAATATCTTTTTCGGAGATAATGCTCAGGGGAAGACGAACGTGCTGGAAGCACTTTATATGTGTGCAACAACAAAATCCCATAGAGGCAGCCGTGATCGTGAAATCATTCGGTTTGGTGAAGAAGAAGCCCATATTCGGATGCTGCTTTCAAAGGAGCATGTACGGCACAAGATCGACATGCATCTGAAGAAGAATAAATCAAAAGGGATTGCCATTGACGGCATTCCCATCAGAAAATCCGGGGAATTGTTTGGTCTTGTGCATATGATCTGTTTTTCACCGGAAGATCTGGCCATGATTAAAAATGGCCCAGGGGAGAGACGACGCTTTCTCGATCTCGAATTATGTCAGCTGGATAAAGTTTATCTACATAATATTTCAAATTACAACAAAATTGTGAACCAGAGAAATAATCTTCTCAAGCAGATAGGTTTTGATTCTGCATTAAAGGATACACTTGATATATGGGATATGCAGATGGTGAATTATGGCAGAAAAGTCATTGAGACAAGAAAACTGTTTATTGCGCAGTTGAATGAATGGCTGGAGCAGATTCACGGAAAGCTCACCGGCAACAGAGAAAAGCTACGGCTTGTTTACCAGCCGAGTACGGAGCCGGAGAATTTCGAGCGTGTACTGTTATCCAAAAGAGATCAGGATATCCGGATGAAAATGTCAGGAACAGGACCGCACAGAGATGATTTTCTGTTTATGGTCGGAGATGTGGATATTCGCAAATTTGGTTCACAGGGGCAGCAGAGGACAGCAGCATTGTCCTTGAAGCTGGCTGAGATTGAACTTGTGCGTCAGAGTATCGGGGACGAGCCGGTATTATTGCTGGATGATGTTTTGTCGGAACTTGACAGTTCCAGACAGAATTATCTTCTGGACTGCATTAAAGATATTCAGACCGTGATCACGTGTACGGGTTTGGATGAATTTGTCAATCACAGATTTAACATAGACCGCATTTTTAAAGTGACGGATGGAACAGTTGATTTTGTCAATGAGGTAGTAGGATAAAGCAGGAGGTTTGAGATATGAGTGAAGGATACGGCGCAAGTCAGATTCAGATATTGGAAGGGCTTGAAGCAGTTAGAAAGAGACCGGGTATGTATATTGGCAGTACCTCAGCGAAGGGACTTCATCATTTGGTATATGAGATTGTTGACAATTCCGTCGATGAGGCCCTTGCCGGTTACTGTGATCATATTGAGGTGACCATTAATAAAGACAATTCCATTACAGTTGTCGACAACGGACGTGGTATACCGGTCGGTATACAAGCAAAAGCCCATAAACCGGCGGTAGAAGTTGTATTTACCATTCTTCATGCCGGCGGTAAATTCGGCGGCGGCGGATATAAGGTATCCGGCGGACTTCATGGTGTCGGTGCATCGGTTGTTAATGCCCTGTCCGAATGGCTTGAAGTCAATGTTTATGTAGATGGTTATGAATATTATCAGCGTTATGAACGCGGTAAAGTCATGTGTGAACTGCAGAAAATCGGTCCGACAGAGAAGAGAGGAACAACGGTCCATTTCCTGCCGGATAAAGAAATATTTGAAGAAACAGTTTTTGATTATAAAGTACTGAAACAGCGTCTGAGAGAAATTGCTTTTCTGACAAAGGGACTTCGTATTTCTCTGACAGATGTCCGTGAGGAAGAGCCGATTTTGTCCTCTTTCCACTATGAAGGCGGTATCCGTGAGTATGTGGCTTATCTGAACAAGGCAAATACACCGCTGTATGATGAGATTATTTATTGTGAAGGTGAAAAAGACGGCGTACTTGTGGAAGTTGCACTTCAGCATAATGACGGCTACAATGAAAATGTTTATAGTTTCGTCAATAATATTACGACGCCTGAAGGCGGTACCCATCTGGTGGGTATGCGAAGTGCACTGACCAAGACATTTAATGATTATGCCAGAAAGAATAAGCTTCTGAAAGACAACGAACAGAGTCTTACAGGAGAAGATATCCGTGAAGGCTTGACGGCCATTGTCAGCATCAAGATCGGGGAGCCTCAGTTTGAAGGTCAGACAAAGCAGAAACTGGGCAACTCCGAAGCAAGGGGAGCCGTTGAGAGTATTGTCAGCGACAAGCTTAGTGTATTTCTTGAGCAGAATCCGGCCATCGGCAAGCTGATTGTAGAGAAATCTGTCATGGCACAGAGAGCCAGAGATGCAGCAAGAAAAGCCAGAGATTTGACAAGAAGAAAAGGTGCATTAGACAGTATGAGTCTTCCGGGCAAACTGGCAGACTGTTCAGATAAGGATCCGGCGAAATGTGAGATTTACATTGTCGAGGGTGATTCCGCCGGTGGTTCCGCAAAGACAGCACGTTCAAGAGCCACACAGGCCATCCTGCCTCTGAGAGGTAAGATTTTGAATGTCGAAAAAGCACGTCTGGATAAGATTCTTGTCAATAATGAGATTAAAGCCATGATCACGGCTTTTGGTACAGGTATCCATGAAGATTTTGATATCACCAAGCTGCGTTATCATAAGATTATTATCATGACGGATGCCGATGTGGATGGTGCCCATATCAGTACACTGCTTCTGACATTCCTTTATCGCTTTATGCCGGATCTGATCCGTGAAGGTTATGTTTATCTTGCCAAGCCGCCGCTTTATAAGATTGAGCGAAATAAAAAGGAATGGTATGCTTACAGTGATGATGAATTGAACGCGATCCTGACAGAAATCGGTCGTGATCAGAATAACAAAATCCAGCGTTACAAAGGTTTGGGTGAGATGGATGCGGAACAGCTTTGGGAGACAACCATGGACCCTGAAAGACGTATTCTGATGCGTGTTTCCATGGATGATGCTGAAAAAGTCAGCATAGATGAGACCTTCAGCGTCCTGATGGGTGACAAAGTTGAGCCGAGACGTGAATTTATAGAGAAGAATGCAAAATATGTCAGAAATCTGGATATATAGTAAAGGTTCTGCGTTAAGAATTATGGAGGAAGAGAATGGACGATAAGATTTTCGATAAGATTCATGAGGTCGATTTGAAGGAAAGAATGGAAACCTTCTATATCGACTATGCCATGAGCGTTATTGCATCCCGTGCTCTGCCGGATGTCCGAGACGGTTTGAAACCGGTACAGAGACGAATACTTTACGCAATGATAGAGCTGAATAATGGTCCTGACAAGCCGCATCGTAAATGTGCGCGTATTGTCGGTGATGCAATGGGTAAATATCATCCGCATGGTGATTCATCCATCTACGGTGCACTGGTCAATATGGCTCAGGACTGGTCAACAAGATATCCGCTGGTAGATGGCCACGGCAACTTTGGCTCCATGGATGGCGACGGCGCCGCAGCTATGCGATACACTGAGGCACGTCTCAGCAAAATTTCCATGGAAATGATGGCAGATATCAACAAGGACACTGTTGATTTTCAGCCGAACTTTGATGAGACAGAGAAAGAGCCGGTTGTACTGCCGTCCAGATATCCAAATCTGCTGGTGAATGGTACAACAGGTATCGCTGTTGGTATGGCGACAAATATTCCGCCGCACAATTTGCGTGAAACCATTGACGGTGTCATCAAAATCATTGATAATCGTGTGGAAGAAAATCGTGAGACAACCATCGAAGAACTGATGGAGATAATCAAGGGACCGGACTTCCCGACAGGTGCCATGATCCTTGGCAAAAACGGTATCAATCAGGCTTACCGTACCGGCCGCGGCAAATTAAAAGTGAGAGCAGTGACGGATATCGAGACAATGCCGAATGGCCGTCATCGTATTGTAGCCACAGAGCTGCCTTATATGGTCAACAAGGCAAAACTTATTGAAAAAATTGCCGAACTGGTAAAAGATAAACGGATTGAAGGTATTTCTGATCTTCGAGATGAATCCAGCCGTGAAGGCCTTCGTGTCGTGATTGAACTGAAAAAGGATGCTAATCCAAATGTTGTACTGAACCAGCTGTACAAACATACCCAGCTGCAGGATACGTATGGTGTGATCATGTTGGCGCTTGTTAATAATCAGCCGATGATCCTGAATCTCAAACAGATGCTTGAACTGTATCTGAAGCATCAGGAAGAAGTTGTGACACGAAGAACACGTTTTGAATTAAATAAAGCGGAAGAACGTGCACATATTTTACAGGGCTTATTAATTGCTCTTGACCATATTGATGAGGTTATCAGCATTATCCGTTCATCGAAAAATGTTGCAGAGGCCAAAACACGGCTGATGGAAACATTTGGTCTGACTGAGGTTCAGGCTCAGGCCATCGTTGATATGCGTCTGAGAGCGCTGACAGGTCTGGAAAGAGAAAAGATTGAGAACGAATACAATGAACTGATGAAGAGAATCGGCGAATTAAAAGCAATCCTTGCGGATGAAAAACTGCTTCTCGGCGTGATCCGTGAAGAAATTAAGCTTATCCGTGATAAATATGGTGATGACAGAAGAACATCCCTGGGTGTGGATGATGACGAAATTACCGTTGAAGATTTGATTAAACGCGAAAATACAGTCATTGCCATGACTCAGCTGGGTTATATTAAACGTATGACTATGGATAACTTCAAAAGTCAGAACCGCGGTGGCCGAGGCATTAAAGGCATGACGAAGCTGGATGAAGACTGCATTACAGAGTTGATGATGGCAAATACCCATGATTATATTCTGTTCTTCACCAATAAAGGCCGTGTATTCAGACTGAAAGGCTATGAGATTCCGGAGGCATCCCGTATTGCCAGAGGTACAGCACTGATCAATCTGCTGCAGCTTGAGCCGGGTGAAAAGGTAACAGCAACCATTCCGCTTGAAAAATATGAGAACGACAAATATCTTTTCATGGCTACAAAGAACGGTATGGTCAAGAAGACGTCCATCATGGAATATATCAATGTCCGTAAGACAGGCCTTCTGGCTATCGGTTTGCGTGAAGATGATGAACTGATCGAAGTTAAGGTAACAGATGAGTCTGATTTGATTTATCTTGTTTCTCAGAAGGGTATGAGTATCTGCTTCAAGCAGGATAATGTTCGTGCAACAGGCCGTACTTCTATGGGCGTGATCGGCATGGATCTGGATGCGGATGATCTGATTGTCGGCATGCAGGTCAGCAGCCAGGGCGAAGCAGTGCTTATCGTATCCGAAAAAGGTCTCGGAAAGCGAACCATGCTGGAAGAATTTAATGTTCAGAATCGCGGCGGCAAGGGCCTTAAATGCTATAAGATTACAGATAAGACAGGTCTTGTTGTGGGTGCAAAATGTGTCAACGCAGAAGATGAGCTGATGATCATTACAACCGGCGGTATCATTATCCGTATGCCGGTAGAAGGCATTTCTATTTTGAAGCGTATCACTTCAGGGGTTAAACTGATCCAGCTGGATGAAGGCTCTGTAGTTGCAAGTATTGCAAAGATCCGTGAAGATATGAAAGACGATGAGGAGACTTCAGACGAACAGTCAGAAGAGGCCGGGATGACAGAAGAAGTTTTAGAGACCGATTCAGTGGATAATTCTGAGGAAAATGAAACAGAATAGTTGGATGAATGGTTCTGATTGTGGATAAGTTCCCCGAAAAAAATCAGAAATGTGGAAAAAGGGCCGCAGCATCGTGAAAAAATGCTGCGGCCCTTTGCTTTTTTGCATTAACAGTGAAAGCAAAGCATAGGCTTCCTTTGGAGATAATGGCTGATCAATGCGTATGGGCATCGATATATTCAGTTCGTGTCTTTGAATAAATAATCTTCTGACTGCTGTAAAGGCCATAGTATCCGGACAGCATATAACTGACAGCAATGGTAATCAGATAATAAGGCATCCCTTCAAAGCCAAACAGTTCAAAGGAAATCAGCAGGGAGGTAATCGGGCTGTTGGTCACACCGCAGAACACACCGACCATACCGCAGCCGGCGCAGAGAGCAGCAGGAAGACCGAGGATTGGACCGATTACACAGCCCAGAGTGGCACCGATAAAGAACGAAGGAACGATTTCACCGCCTTTAAATCCGGCACCCAGGGTAGCTGCTGTAAAAATAATCTTCATCATAAACGCCCATGGCGGAACAGAGCCTTCAAAGCAGCGAGCAATCATCGGCATGCCGGCACCATTGTAATCATTGGTATGTAAAAGCAGTGTCAGAAGAACAACAATTAAACCGCCGACAAAAACGCGAAGATACGGGTTGGCAATGTATTTCTTGTATGTATGCTCGGACAAATGCAGGGCAATGCAGAAGGCAACACTGATGGCGGCAAAAGCAGCAGCAGCAAGAATTGTCTGACCGACGGTAAGGGCTGTCAGAGCCGGGAAATCCGTAATCGGAAAAACTTCCGGCATAGCGCCAAAATGTCTGGCCAGCATGGAAGCTGTCAGAGATGAAATAACACATGGTACCAAGGCAGAATAATGCATAATGCCGACGCTGATGACTTCCATAGAAAATACTGCGGCAGCCATCGGGGTACCGAATACAGCTGAGAAGCAGGCACTCATACCGCACATAATCATCAGTTTCTTATCTTTTTCATCAAAATGAAAGGTCTGAGCAAGAAAATCACCGAGACTTCCGCCAATCTGCAGGGCAGCACCTTCACGACCGGCCGAACCGCCGAACAGATGGGTGATCAGCGTCGATACAAAGATTAGAGGTGCTACTTTAACAGAAATATGGTTGTCCGACTGGATGGAGGACAGAACCAGATTGGTTCCGGTATTGTTGTACTGACTGCTTACCCTGTAGAGAAAAATAATCAGCAGACCGGCAAAGGGCAGCAGGTAAATGAGTATGGGGTGAGCGGTTCGGCAGCCGGTCACAAAACTCATGGCATAATAAAAAAGTGTTCCGACGGCTCCAACGAGAAGGCCTGTAAAGACGGCCGTAATCAGCCAGCGAATCAGTAAGATGACATTTTTTACAGATGGGGTAAAAAATGTTTTTAAATGTTCGATGTGGTCTTTAAAATTCATCGTTTTATCTCCTGTTAAAGATTTAGTAAAGATAAATTTATTATAGTGATTGTTGCACTGAAATGCAAGGGAATAAGGGGTTTTGAGCTTATTGACATCAAAAAAACGTCATTATATAATAAATTTATCTGCTTAAAAAGTTACGGAGGAAGCTATGAGAGAAATCAGTTGTAATGCGATTATCAGCAGTATCAAAGAAATGTGTATTCAGGCCACCCATTATTTGTCAGATGATATGAAGTCTGCACTTTACAAAGGTGTGGAGAAGGAAGAATCTCCGCTCGGACGTCAGATTCTGGAGCAGTTGTGCGAAAATTTGACGATTGCAGGGGAAGATATGATCCCAATTTGTCAGGATACGGGCATGGCTGTTGTTTTTGTTGAAATCGGGCAGGAAGTACATATCACGGATGGTGGTCTTGAGGATGCCATCAATGAGGGCGTCAGACAGGGATATGTTGAAGGCTATCTGAGAAAGTCTGTTGTCAGTGATCCGATTGAAAGAGTGAATACTCAGGATAACACACCGGCTATCATTCATTATTCTATTGTTCCAGGCGATGGATTCAGAATCACATTAGCACCGAAAGGATTCGGAAGCGAGAATATGAGCCGCGTTGTCATGCTGAAACCGGCAGATGGTATAGAAGGTGTGAAGAAAGTAATTTTAGAGACAGTTGATCTGGCTGGACCGAATGCCTGTCCGCCGATGGTGATCGGTGTTGGTGTCGGTGGTGATTTTGAAAAATGTGCCATCATGGCCAAGCATGCATTGACACGAGCAGCGGGTGAGCATTCCTCTGTACCTTATGTACGTGCATTGGAGGAAGAGATGTTGGATAAGGTGAACCGACTTGGAATCGGACCGGGTGGTTTAGGCGGAACAGTGACGGCATTTGCAGTGAATATTGAGACATATCCGACGCATATTGCAGGACTGCCGGTAGCGGTTAATATATGCTGTCATGTGAATCGACATGTGACAAGAGAGTTATAGGAGGCGGTGATGATGGACAGACATATAAAGGCACCATTAAATGATGATGAAGTGAAGATGCTGAAAACCGGAGATTATGTATATATATCGGGTACCATTTATACGGCCAGGGATGCAGCACATAAGAGAATGTATGAAGCCCTTCAGAATGGGCAGGAAGTACCGATGCCCCTGAAGAATAATATTGTTTATTACATGGGACCGTCACCGGCCAGAGAAGGACGTCCGATTGGTTCGGCCGGACCGACAACCAGCAGCAGAATGGATAAGTATGCACCGCTTCTCATGGACCAGGGATTAAAGGGTATGATCGGAAAAGGAAAGCGTTCTGCAGAAGTTCGGGAAGCAATTGTGAGAAATGGCGCTGTTTATTTTGCAGCAGTCGGAGGGGCAGGCGCACTTTTATCTAAAGCAGTTAAAAAGGCAGAAGTGATTGCTTATGATGACCTCGGAACAGAGGCAATCAGGAAACTGGAAGTGGAGAATCTTCCTGCAATCGTGGTCATTGACAGCGAAGGCAGTTACTTATATGAAGACGCAGCAAAAAAATATCGAAAAATTTAAAAAAGTTGTTGACAAAAGGTTACAGTACCTGTATAATAACAAATGCTCACTGCAATGACGGTGAGGACTGGAGAAATACTCAAGAGGCCGAAGAGGCGCCCCTGCTAAGGGTGTAGGTCGGGCAACCGGCGCGAGGGTTCAAATCCCTCTTTCTCCGCTGGAACATTTCCAGAGAACTTTGAAAAAACTTTTTAAAAATAAATTAAAAAAGTGCTTGACAAAGTTTGAAAGAAATGATATCCTATAACGGTCGGTGCAAAACACTGACTAAGAGAAAAGAACATTGATAACTAAATAATAAAACAATCCCGAAAATTCCTAAAAAGAATTTTTAAGAACACAAACCAAAGTAAAACGGGAAGAGATAACAGCTAGCTGTGAATCTTAACCAAAATCAAACA
>Ga0129311_1000462_pt1 | contig 36381 bp, 27 predicted proteins | sample Go1ome_FD_94435 | JGI IMG/M metagenome (GOLD analysis project Ga0129311, IMG submission 94435) | Western lowland gorrila individual fecal microbial communities from Wisconsin, USA - Go1022B metagenome | ecosystem: Host-associated > Mammals > Digestive system > Large intestine > Fecal | place...
CTCACAAAGGTATAGGCAATACCTGCACCTAAGCCTCCCAGCAGAGCTACCAGAGCTGGCAGACTGGCAAGTCCGGCAGTTGGCTTTACAATAAAGGCCGCTCCCAGGAAAGCTACAATTACAGAAATCACTTCCACCACATTAGGCACTTCTTTCAGAATGAAAATAGATGCCACAATGGCAAAGAAGGGAGACATCTTATTTAAAATATTCACATCGGCCAGGCCCACATGGTCAATGGCCCAGAAATTACATATCATACCCAGACCACCAAAGATGGATCTGGCAAAGAGTCCAGGAAGACTTCCCTTTTTGATATAAAATTTTTCTTCTGTACGTGCCAGGGCAACAATGGCAATCACCGCTGCAATGGCATTTCGAAAGAAGGTCTTCTGCATGGTTGGCACATCCCCAGAGAGACGTACAAACACAGTCATAATGGAAAAGAAAAAGGAGTCAATAATAACCAGAGATATTCCCATCACATGAGGATTGATAGTCTTTCTTTTGCATTCTACTTCTGTGTTCTGCTTACTTGCGCCCATCTGCTTACGCGTGCCGTCCTGCTCTCCTTCTTCTATATATATCATCGTTTCCTTTTCTTCCTGCTGTCTATCTTCCATAGCTGTCTGTTTCCTTTTTGTCACAATAATAGGGCTGCAGATTTCTCTGCAGCCCCTAATTTTGAAATCCGTCAGTGTATTCTATCACACTGACCTTTATTAACATAGTTTCGAAAATCCCATTTGCAAAATTTAGCTTTAAAATCTTATTTTATACAGAATCTGAGATTCCAATATAGGTATAACCAGCAAGTGGTACGCCATTCCATGTTCCCTTAATTCTGGTAAGTCCCTCAAAGAAATAGAGATTGTCCATTTCTTCAAAGATGGATCTATGGCGCTTTGGCCTGAAGGACAGAAGGAAATGAAGATCCAAATCTGGTGCGTTTACATGGGTAGTGAGTTTCAAATCATGATCCTCATGCTCTGCTTCCATGTAGTCCAGAATTTCATTACCAACTGGTTCCATCTCTACCTTACGCTCAAATCCTGCCTGCATAGTGATAACTGCCCAGTCATATTCCTGACCATTATCATAGGCAAACCAGAAATTCAGTGCATACTCTGCATCCAGTTTTGCGGAAATGATACCCCAGAAAGTCTGGTAGCTGGCCTTGGCGTTAAGCTTCTTTTCCGTCGAACGAATCAGATGCTTTCTGCCGAAAAGCGGAAGGGTAGAAACCTGTGGTAAATTGTTCTGCCATTTTCTATGGAACCAGGAGTCACCATGAATTTCAAGCAAGTGTCCACCAATAAAGTAGCTACCAGTTGTTTCACAATATGGGTATGAGAAATCGAATACAGACATGGAACCTGTATCCAGCTCACCCGTATCATTCACAAACTGCGCCTTATATCTAGGATTCAGAATCAACTGAAGGGTGAAGTCTTCTACTTCAAACAGGAGATGAAGTCCATCTTCTCTAAGAGAAATCTCGAAATCCTTTGTACGAATTGCCAGTCTCTCTGTAGATGCCATGATGGTTCCAGAATCCTTGGTATAGGTCTCACCATATTCTACCTGTTCGTTCTTGGTTTCATCCAGAAGGACGAAATAAGATGCCCAGCCTGTACGATCCGACAGAACATTATAGGACATCAGATTAAACAGATAATCCATGGTATGACCAGCTACCTTGAATTGGCCAAATGCCATATACGCGTTATTAAAAAAGCCCTCTTTATAGGGAAGATCCTTTAGAATCTCGTCCACACCTTAAACCTCTATTCTGTTATTGTTAAATCTCAATCTCATTTTCCCTAAATAAGACTGCAGGGTGACTGGCAAATGAAGCCGCCACCGGATTGAACCCTTTACAGATTCAGGAGGCTGCTTGCAACAGAACCAGCAATACCCTGTGAAGATGATGCTGTTGATGTTGTTTTTTCAGGTCCGTTCATGTCAGGTCTTACTGTACCTGGCAGTGTAGGTGCCATCAGGACTCTACCGGATCCACGATATACATTTACGAACCCCTCCTTGGTTGCTGCAGATCCAATTGCATTTCCTGTTAATGTTTCAACAGTGAAATCAAGAGTGCTGGACCATGCAACAGCCATATTGCCATCGATCTTTAAAGTGTCATTGTCCAGCACAAATTCAAATAATTCTTCTCTTGGAACTGGTGTCTCAAATGCTGCAAAGCCCTGTCCATGAAGACCAAGGTTGAAGAGACCCTCTCCACCAAGAAGTGCAGAAGAAATGTTCTTTCTCTTCTGAATGTTTTCAGTAATGTTTGCATCGCAGGCAAGGAAAAGGCCATCGTCCAGTGTGATACCACCTGGCCAGTTCGCAAGATCTTCAATGATGATGTAATTGTAAGTTGGCTCACACATTACAAAACCCTGACCCTGGTAAACGGTCTTAACGGCTGACTCACCTGTAACAGCTCCCTTAACCATCTTTCCTAAGAAGTTTCCTACACCTGTTACACCAGATGATGCCTGAACTGCTCCTGAGATCCACTGCATTTCACCAGCCTGCAGCTTTATTGCTGAGTTGTTAAGCTGGATGAGAAGCTGTCTCTTTTGCAGGTTCATCTGTGACATGAACCATTCCTGCTGCGCTGTCCATGGTGTTACAGAAGAATCCTTCTGGTGTTCATATACGAAATATGAACCACCACTTGCAATACACTTCATGTTGGCATTGTTAAAGACATTGTTAATTTGAATCATACTTTCTTCCTCCTTTTGAAAGTTCTATAAGTGGAGCTTAGTCCACGCCCTCCTGTTTCTGCGTTTCCTCTTCATAGTGCATGAAATCATCCAAAATTTATGCAACATAAAGCCTTAAATAACGCAAATGTGGTATAGGATTTTGCAATCCCATACCACATTTATTCTATCATACAAGTATCAAATCGTGTACAAAAAATTGACAAAAATCCAATTTTTTTGTTAGCGTCTCGCAAACGCCCACGCACAGTACATTTGCACCTGTTTTATTATTTTCTCAGTTTCCGAAAGAACTTTAGTCCTGTTTATGGAACTCACTATAAAAGCTGGTCTTTAGGCCTTTACTTCTGCTGGACCATATTCCAGAGATTCATTAAAGTTTCTTGCATTTTCCATGGTAACCGCTGCGATTGCCTGCAGAGCTTCTCTTGTGAAGAAGGCCTGGTGGCTAGTTACGATTACGTTAGGGAACTGTGTCAGACGAGCCACAATATCTTCCTTCAGCATGTCTTCTGAATGGTCCATATAAACGTTCTCATCTTCTCCTTCATAAACATCCAGAGCAACGGCATGGAACTTGTTTCTCTGCAGAGAATGAATAAGAGCTTCTGTATCGATGAGTCCGCCACGTGATGTGTTAACCAGCATAACGCCGTCCTTCATCATGTGCATTTCGTGAGCGCCGATCATATGATATGTTCCATTCTCGCCCATGATCAGTGGAGCATGAAGAGAAATCAGGTCTGACTTCTGAAGAAGTTCATCCTTGGAAACATATGTGAGAAGCCCCTCCTCTTCCAGAGCCTTGTTAGGGAATGCATCCCAACCAAGAACAGTCATGCCATAGCCCTTGCAAATACGAGCCATGCAAACACCGATACGGCCAGTACCTAAGATACCAGCAACCTTATTATGAAGGTCAACACCAAGTAAACCGCTCAGTGCGAAGTTGTTATCACGAACCTTGTTATAAGCCTTATTGATACGGCGATTAGCAGCCTGAATGATTGTCATGGCATGCTCTGCAACCGCATATGGAGAATATGCTGGAACACGGAGAACGGTAATACCATACTCAGCACAAGCCTTAGCATCCACATTGTTGAAACCAGCACATCTGAGAAGAATCAGACGAACACCGCAATCATGAAGGAGTTCGATTACCTTTCTTGGAGCTTCATCATTTACAAAGATACAAACTGCATCATAGCCTGTTGCCAGATGTGCTGTTTCTTCTGTAAGTCTTGTATCAAAATACTTAATAGAAGCATTATAGGCACCTTCGCCACGATCCTGTGAAAGCTCGCTGAAGAAGATTCTGTCATAATCCTTTGTACCATAGAAAGCAATTCTTAATACGTCAACCTTCTTGTTCTTTGGTGCAGATTCAACAAGAACTTCCTGAATTTTCTCTAAAGCTTCCTTCTCATCTGGACCTTCTGCTGAAACGATGAGCTTATCCCCCTTCATAGCATGTAAAGCCATGATACGAAGTACGCTGTCACCAGACGCCTTTTCTCCATTGCACTCGATTATCACCTGGCTCTTTAAAGAGACACAAGCCTGTGCGATACGTGCAGCTGGTCTTGCGTGAATACCCAGTGGGTTCTTAACAATATACTCAAATTTTTCCATTTTCCACCTCCGTATTGGAATCCCTACAGGTATTTTCAACTGACTCCCGCAAAGTTCATTTGCAGGGCATACATTTCTTTTCACAAAACTCGTCTCATAGCAGTCCCATCTGTTATATAGAAGCCGACAAGATTTACGAATTGAATTTTACACTACTGAATTTATTATAGCACAGGTAAAAAGGCGGTAATATAGCATAATCGCCCTATTTATCGGAAATTTCTGCCAATTTAATTAAATATTTATCATTTAATTTTACTGAGGAATCAGTCCCAGGGCGATGATTACCAGAATGAGCAGAGGTACAACCACTGTCAGGTAAATCTGTGTCGCTTTGCCCTTGGAATACTTGGCTCCCTCTCCGGAATTTGCTTCTGCGATAAAGTTCTTATACTTCCAGCCAATTGGCAGCACGCAGAAAAGCACAAAAATCAATGAGCCGATTGGAAGCAGCAGGTTACTTACGATAAAGTCTTCAGAATCCAGCACGTCACGATTACCGATCAGGTGAAGATTTGACCAGACATTGTAGCCAAGTACACATGGAATAGAACCCAGCCAAATGATAAAGAGGTTGAGAATAATCGCAAGCTTCTTCTTTACCTTAAAGTTATCTGCAAACTGAGCAATGATATTCTGGAATACGGCGATAACTGTAGAGAAGGATGCGAAGATCATGAAGAGGAAGAAAAGGCTTCCCCAGATTCTTCCGCCAGCCATGTGATAAAAAACGGTTGGCAGTGTGTTAAAGATCAGAGCTGGTCCCTGCGCCTGGTCAACGTGATATGTGAAGCAGGCTGGGAAAATAATCAGTCCTGACATAAGGGCAACCGCTGTATCCAAGGCGCAAATTCGGATAGCTTCTCCTGGAAGAGACTGGTCTTCTGCCATGTAAGAACCAAAGATTTCCATGGCACCAATACCTAATGAGAGGGTAAAGAAAGCCTGGTTCATGGCATTCTTAACAATATTGCCAAAACCCACTTCTGCGATACGGTCCTTGTTTGGTACCAGATAGAAAGTAAGGCCTTCCTTGGCACCGCTTAAAGTAAAGCTGTTCATTGCAAGAATCAGCATGAGTACAAAAAGAGAAATCATCATAACCTTGGAAACGCGTTCCAAACCATTCTGTAAGCCAAAGGAAATTACGATAATACCAGCCAATACAACGATGGACATACAGATCATCATTTCTTTGGGATCTGCCAGCAGATCTCCGAAGATTCCAGAAATAGTATCTGCAACCTCTTCCCCTTCATGTTTGAAAGAGAACTCACCACGAACAAACTTAATGAAGTAAGAAACCATCCAGCCTGTAACTGTAGTGTAATACATCATAAGCAGATAGTTACCAATCATACAGACCCAGCCATGAAGGTGCCAAAAACTCTTTGGCCCCTCCAGGGCCTTATATCCCATAAGGGCTGATTTGCGACTGGCACGACCAACTGCCAGTTCACAAGTTAGAACAGGAACCCCCAGAAGCACTAAGAATCCCAGATAAATCAAGACAAAAAGGCCTCCCCCCTGTCCTGCTATATAAGGGAAACGCCAAACATTACCAATACCAATTGCACAGCCAGCACTAACCAGGAGAAAGCCTAGTCGTGACTTAAAACTGTCTCTCTTTTCTTCCATATCCAATAACCATCCTCATATTTTTCTCTTATATTCCTACTCTTATTTTGCCTGAAGGAAACCTTCCTTCATACCAGTGACAAAACAAAAGCCCTTGCAGTAAAGACTACTGCAAGGGCAATTTTACAATACTTATTCTACGCGTTCAACCTTGATTGTGTTTGTGTTACCAGACTTACCGTTAACCACACCAGCTGTTACAACTACGTTATCGCATACAGTCAGATTCAGAACATCCTTGGCATTCTTTACAGAATCCTTGAACATATCATCCATGTTTTCATACTCAGGGCAAAGGAATGGTGTAACACCCCATGAAAGGTTCAGCTTACGGAATACCTTTGGAGATGTAGTCATACCTACGATATCCACTGGACATCTGAAACGAGATACCATGCGGGCTGTACGTCCTGACAGAGAATTTACAACGATTGCCTTGGCATTTACATCGATGGCCATAGCACATACAGAGTGTGAAATCGCATCCATGTTGTTGCGAACTTCAAAGTCTGCGTTACGGAATCTCTTAATGTAATGAATATGCTCTTCTGTGAACTGGACTGTACGAGCCATTGCCTTAACAGCCTCAACTGGGTACTTACCAGAAGCTGTTTCACCAGAAAGCATAACAACGGATGTTCCATCGTATACAGCGTTTGCGACGTCCGATACTTCCGCACGTGTTGGACGTGGATTCTGAATCATAGACTCCAGCATTTCTGTTGCTGTAACTACACGGGAACCAAGCATACGGCACTTAGAAATCAGATACTTCTGTACAGAAGGTACTTCGTATGCAGGAATTTCTACACCAAGGTCACCACGAGCAACCATGACACCATCTGCTACAGAGCAGATATCTTCGATGTTATCAACGCCGGCACGATTTTCGATCTTAGCAATAATTTCAATATCAAAGCCCCCGTGTTCATCCAGGAACTTACGCATTGTGCGAATATCATTTCCTGTTGATACAAAAGAAGCAGCTACAAATTCAACATCATTTTCAATACCAAAGAGCAAGTCGCTCTGATCCTGCTTGGAAAGGAATGGCTGGTCCAGAACCTTTCCTGGGAAGTTCATTGACTTATGGTCAGAGAGAACGCCACCAGCAACTGTTTCACAGATTGCATCATTACCTTCGATGGCCTTTACCTTAAAGATTACAAGTCCGTTGCAGACAAGAATCGTATCTCCAACTTCCAGTTCATCCATCAGATTCTTGTAAGAAACAGAAACCTTTTCCTGATTACCAACAATGTCATCTGTTGTGAAGGTAAATGTGTCTCCATCCTTCAGAGTGATTTTTCCATTTTCGAAAACACCAACTCGATACTCAGGTCCCTTTGTATCCAGCATGATTGGAATTGGAAGTCCCAGTTCCTCACGAAGTTTCTTAATGGTATCGATCTTAGCTTTATGTTCTTCATGTGTACCATGAGAGAAGTTCAGACGGGCAACGTTCATACCGGCAAGCATAAGCTTACGCAGTACCTTTTCATCCTGTGAAGCAGGTCCAATTGTACAAATGATTTTAGTTTTTCTCATAATATCTTCCTTTCAGAAAGCAAGTTAACGAAAACATAAACATCTTATAAGTTTTTCTAAAAAACCGCAAGGTAAGTAATGACTATTTGTCTAGAATTTTTTTGGCTTTCCTTAGTCAAATTGCACGCAACTAAAATGTAACGCTTGTTCTCAAGCATTTTTCGGTCATTTTCACGCAAAGTTGAGCATCATAAAGACATAATTGCTCCGGCATTGGCCTGATATTCTGCCAGGCTCTTGGACTTCCGGATTTCCTTCACAAACTTGGCCACCAGCGTCTTCTTCTCAGAACTGGCTCCCTGCAGGAAAATGGCGTTGTCAAATTCGCCCCAGTAGTACCAAAGTTCCTTCATCTTCTCCACCACCGGTCTTTCTCCAGAATAATTGGCAAGATAGCCCTCCACAAGTGCCTTGTGGAATTCACGGAATTGCTTACGCCAGTTTGAATCATCCTGACCAGGAATCCCTGCATTTAGTGTGCCCTGCCCTGCATTTAATGTACTCTGCCCAGCACCAGCATTAAATTCTCTCTGCAGCTTGCCTGCCAGTCTAGGATTTGCAATGGCGCCTCGCCCTATCATAATATCTCCGGCAAATGAGTTGCCCACAGGCACAATTTCCTGCAAGCGTTTTACGTCTTCCACCGAATTCAAATCCCCATTGTATGTAAGAGGAATACCTGTCACATATTCTGTGATTTTCTTAAAGACTTCCATACGGGCATGGCCTGTATAAAACTCCGTCCCAAATCTCGGATGCACAATCAACTCGGATACTGGATACTGTTTGAAAATATTCAGCATTCTTTCCGTCTGATTGAGCCAGGCCTCCTGCAACCCTTCTTCCTCCGTATTTTCTGGTGCCTGATAACCAATACGACATTTGATGGAAACCTTTAATGGACACTTGGAAAAAATCCCCTCCAGGTCCTTTTCCACCTGATCCATCACCTTAAAGGAACCAGCGCCTCGGCCCTTATTCACAACCGTCTTGGAAGGGCAACCCAGATTCAAATTCACCTCTTCATAGCCCAGAGCCTGAATTCCCTGCACAATGCGCAGGAAAATTTCCGGATTATGTTCCAGAATCTGCGGCGTAAGTGGCGCCGCTGGATTCTTCTCCGGCAGCACCTCCGTTTTAAATTTCCCGCTAAGCTTTCCTGTATTCAGGAAAGGAGTGAAATAGTGGTCAATTCCACCATAATACTCTGCAAAAGTTTTTCTATAGACATGGCCTGTCACACCCTCAAGCGGGGCAAGTTCGATCTTCATATATTATCTCTCTTATTTCATTAAATTTGGACAAATGAGTTTTGCGCAGGTTAGTTGGCATCCAGAATCTGAAGCAGTTCTTCCTGGGTGATGCTGGCGCTACCAACACCTTCGCCACTTAAAACTTCCTCAGCCAGGGATTTCTTTTTCTCCTGGAGTTCCAGAATCTTCTCTTCCACGGACTGCTTCATAATCAGCTTGTAAACGCTGACTGTATTCTTCTGACCAATACGGTGAGCACGGTCGGTGGCCTGATTTTCCGCAGCCACATTCCACCATGGATCGTAGTGAATTACAATGTCCGCTCCCGTAAGGTTGAGACCAGTTCCACCAGCCTTCAGGGAAATGAAGAAGACGTTGGTATCATCTTCGTTGAACTGATTTACCAGTTCCAGACGCTGCTGCTTTGGTGTGTTACCACGAATGTCGTAGTAAGTGATGCCCTGGGCTTCCACGTCCTTCTCCAGCAGATCCAGCATAGAAGTAAACTGGGAGAACACCAGGATTTTATGGCCGCCGTCAACCGCATCCTGAATCAACTGCAGGCAAGCTGCACGCTTAGCAGATTCCCCCTTATAGTTGTCCACACAAAGACTAGGATCACAACAAATCTGACGGAGCTTGGTAAGCTCAGCCAGAATCTGGAAACGCTTCTTAGAGAAGTCTTCCTTGGAAGTTGTCCCCAGCTCTGTTTTCAGTTTTGTCACTTCTCCATCATAGAGCTTCTGCTGCTCTCCAGAAAGACCAGCAAAGTAAACCTCTTCCAGCTTTGGAGGAAGATCCTTCAATACGTCCTTCTTCAGACGTCTCAGGATAAATGGAGAAATCATCTGCTTCAGCTGCTGGGACATATCATCATCCTGATGCTTTACGATTGGCGTCTCAAAGACCTTCTTAAAAGTCTGATACTTATAAAGGAAACCAGGCATAAGGTAGTCGAAGATTGACCAGAGTTCAGACAATCTGTTCTCAATTGGTGTACCAGTTAAGGCATAGCGAACCTTACTATCCAGCAGTTTTACAGACTTCGCCGCTGCTGTTGTGGAGTTCTTAATATTCTGTGCTTCATCAATAACTTCCACATCGAAGGACTTGCCTTCATATTCGGCGATATCTCTCTTCAATAAATCGTAGGAAGTTACGATTACATCATAATCATCACTTTGGGTAAGCAACTGGGCCCTCTCCTGCTGATTACCTGTAACCACCAGAACACTTAAGTCCGGCGCAAAGCGGGCAAGTTCTGCCTGCCAGTTAAAAATCAGAGCTGCTGGGGCAATGATAATGCTGTGAGGAGGTGTGAGATCCCGCTGGTTTTTCTCATCCTGCTGACTCTTCTGGCAAATGTACTGCTTTTTCATATCCTCCAGCAAAGTAATCATCTGAACGGTCTTACCCAGACCCATATCATCTGCCAGAATTCCACCGAACTGGTACTGGCCCAGCGTCTTCAGCCAACGGAAACCAGACTCCTGATAATTTCGAAGGATTCCCTTCATTTGATCAGGAATTTCAAACTCTGCTTCACTGAAGGAATGGAATTCCCTGATTAAACGACGGAATTCCCTGTCCTTGGAAGTCAGGAAATCCTCCCGGTTTTCCAGCATACTATCCAGATAGAAAGCACGGTAAATTGGCAGATTCATCTTGCCACTTACCAGTTTTCTAGGAGACAGGTGCATAGCCTGCATCATCTGATAGAGGGTATCAATATTCTCTGAATTTGTTTCAATGAAGTCACCACTGGCAAGTCTGTGGTACTTCTTCTTTGGATCATAGGACTGCAGAATTTCAATGAGTTCTGCCGATGTAATATCTGAACTTGTAACGGATAAATCCAGGAGTCCGGAAGAAACTGAAACACCCACGGATACCTTTGGATTTTTTCGAATCTTGGTGGACTGGAAAGCTTCTGTACAGCGAACTTTTCCCAGAGTCTGGAGGGCTTCCACAGCATCATGAAGGATGCCAAAGGCGTGTTCTTCGTCATTCACACAAAGGAAATGCTTTTCCGATCTCAGATTAAAGAAAGAACGAATAACAGATATTACTCTTTCTTCCTTGGCCAGATTTCTCATCTGCCAGAGATGCTCCTCTGAAATACCAAGACTATTATCATCCCGATTCATCAGAGAGAACTTCTTATCCTTATAAGAAACATAGGCATCACACAGAAAATATTTACTGGTGACATCCAGATCAAAGGAGAAGTGAGCTCTTACTGGCTTTTTAGCTTCATCAAAAAGTCCTTCTTCAATTTCCACATCTGCAATTCCCTGCAGGTATGGTAGCGTGTCGTAATAAAAAGCAGACAGATACTTTGGTCCAATGGTAAGACTGATATGACCATTTTCTGCCGCATCTAAAAGTGGTCTGGCGTGACGAATATCTTCTGGAGAAACTCGATTAATGTGATGACTGGAAATGTAATAAGAACATTTCTCACCTCGAATCAGCACGGGTACATCTCCATAAATATGAATACCACCTGCTAAATCCATGTCGGAGCGTACTGCTTCCACATTCAGGAAAAGTGGCAGTGCCGCATCCCGAAGGCGCATCATCTTCACACCATCCTGGGTACTTACTTCCACACCCTCTCTTGGAATCAGGTGGCAGAAAGCGTCCAGTGCTTTTCCTGTTAAAATCAACTGATTTTTAATTTTGATATCTGGTGAATATAACTGCTGAGGTTCATAGAAGCGGACATTTTCCAGCTGGGTCACTGCATCATCCATCATGTGGTAGAGATTCATGGACTCTTCTGCAATATTCTTTGCATCCACAAAAGATTCCTTTTTACCAGCCTTTAATTTTCCACCAGTTCTGGCAGCTCTTACGAAATCCGTAATATTTCTGATCTTGTACATCTTGTCATTTCCATAACGGAATGAAAGTGCCAGACGATCAGATTCTGTAAGGGAAAGGCTTGGTTCCAGATAGATTTTCTCTTCTTCCAGCTTTGGCTTTTCCTCTTTCTCTTCCTCCTGGTCCAGACCTGAAATCTTAGGTCCTGCCTGAATAGCATCCCAAATGAGTTTGGAGGCTCTTTCATCGGTTGGGTCACCTGGATTTTCCTTCCAGATTTTTTCGCCCAGCATATAAAGAATGGCCGCTTTATGGGCACAGGTAATCTTCTTTGCATCCGAAATTCTTGGACACTTCCAGTTCTCACATCGCATATCGATGACACGAGAAGAATTAAAATAAACCATTACTGTGGAATTATAATAGTATGGTGGCTCAGCAAAACTTACCTGGGCTCTCCATATATTTTCTCCATCCTGAAATTGCCCTGGCATTTTTGCCACAGTAAATCCAGAGAATTTATTTTCTTCCTGGGCCATTTCCTTACCCTGCTTCCAAAGATCCAGAGTCATTGAAACGGAACGCATAATGGAAAGATAATTGAAGAAATAAGTTCCACCACGGAACTTCTCCTCAATCTCCTCCAATACATCTGACCAGGCACTGGCAGTTTTTACCTTTTCCTGCATATCCTCTGGAAGTCCAGTCTTTGCGGGGCGACCAACGCCCACATTGGAAAATAAATCATCCAATCTTTTTAACTTATCCAGATTCTTTTCTTGACTTTCATTTTTCTCATCAAATGAACTCAAATTTTTTCTCCATTCTTGTCTTTTCGCGAATTTCTAGTCTATTTTCACGATCTATTATCTTTAGAAATTTCTTACCATCCGATTTCTATTTCTATTACTTTACTGAATTTCAGCCTTCTGCTTTTCGTAAATATCTAAGAGCAGATCATTTGCCTGCATACGGTCAATAATCTGTTTGATGCAACTCTCCAAAGGTGCGCCCTGGCTATAATCAGCAGGGGCAAAGAGGTTGATTCTGTCCTGACGCATCAGTTCCTTTACGGTATCTTTACTCTTTTCATTTTCTTCCCGGTAAACTGCAACCGAGTAGCCGCCATTTACCTTTACCAGTTTCATGCAAGGAACATCGGTTACGCCATCGGCGATATAAATCATGTTATGGAATGGCACCCGACGCTGATTTTCCGGCGTAAACTCATTTACGGTACGATCGTCGGAAAGGTCCATAACACCCTTATTAATACGGAATAAAATCTGGGTCTTTGTGGTGTAATTCACCACATTCTTGGGCCAGACAGCCACGCCATTTTCATCATATAAAAATTCGTAGGCAAAGATTTCCTTAAAGGCATCCTTGATTTCACAACCCTCAATAATTTCCTTCAGACCAGAAGAAATGATGTAGTGCTCAATGCTTACACCATGCTCTTCTCCATACTGATTGATGCGGTCAAACCAGGTCTTAACCCCTGGATAGAACTGAAGTTTTTCACCCGCTTTTACAAAATTCTCTCTGCGAATACTTTTTCTGTGATTTCTGGATTCTGTAAGCATGAGGTAGAGATAGGAAAGTACAGGATCCATCTGTTCATCCTGGGCCAGTTCATTTGACTGACTCCAGAACTCATCTGCTGTCAAACCAATTTCTGGAATAAAAGAATACTCCTGCATATTGGTGGTGCAGAGGGTTTTATCAAAATCATACATGATTGCAATTACTGGTTTTTCCATATCTTCCTCCTTGGAAAAGCAGACCTTTTCCTACGCAAAATCCATTTGCCCAAGTCCTCTTGGAGCAAAAAATAATTATACACTACAAATTTTTCACATACAAGCAAAGCAGGCACACAATGTGTACCTGCCTTAAGCTTTCATTATTCAGGAATGACACTCTCCGCATTGCCATTCTTCTTTTCGATATTCTGGACTTCCACATCCCCAGCAGCGGCGGCCTCCAGGTACTCCCTCATATTTGGAGTATCAAAGCGGTTGGCGATAAAAGGCATCTTGCCACGCACAGACACACCCACCTGACTGGTTGGCATGGTGATAATACTAAATTCCGGAATCTGCAGAATGCGGGAGAAGTAGGCAGAGGAATCCGGAGAGGTGGTGCTGTAAAGCAACTTAATGTCACAACAGTCCATAATGGATTCTGCTGTATTGGCATAGAGGGCCCTGAGCTGGCCTACACTCTGCATGGACAGCATAAAGGACATATTTCTGGAACGACAATTGGCCAGCACATTTTCAAAATCCTTCATGCGCACGCCACTGGCAAAGTCGTCAATCAGGAAGCGAATGTGAATTGGAAGGCAGCCCTCCAGATCCACAGCACGCTTGGTGAGATGGCTGATAGCTTCTGCATAAAGCATCTGTACCAGTAGATGTCCCACACTGGAAACATCTGAGGACACCATATAGAGAATGCACTTGCCATTTACGAAGTCGTCGAAATTAATGTCGTTGCGATTTGTCATTCTGTAGAGCTTGGAATCGCACAGGGTTGTAATACCAGTCAGCGCCTGATTCTTAATGCAGGCAAAGGTGCTATTGGCATTATGCTTCTGGGTAAAGTAATCATCCATCTCTGGATAGGAAAGTCCGCGAAGCTGATGTTTCAGAATCAGACGATCCACATCATCCAGGGTACGATTTTCCGCAAACTTCGTGTAGCCTGGCACATCACTGAGAACTCTGGCAGGCTTCCCCTGCATCTTGAAATCTGCCAATGTGGTCTGGCGCATCTCTGTCTTTTCTCTGGCTACGCTCTCACGTACCTTCCCCTCTGCCCGAACACGCTTGGACATATCCACCAGGGCATCTGTAAACATAAGCTCCTGCTTAATGCTCTGCACCAGACCGATGAACTTCTCCAGATTAAATCCACCCCAGTATTCATAGTGGCCCACCATGATAATATCTCTGAGCAGAGCGCGACCCGCTCTGGCCCAGTAGGTATCCTTTTCGCTGAAGTTGTCTGGAATCAGCATCTCCGCAATGTCCTGGGCGTCGGAAGCATCCTTCACCTTGCCAAATGGATTGTACTCAGCACCATCTCCATGAATGACGTCAAACTTATAAACCTTGTAACCCTGCTTAATCTTCTCCGCCGCAGTGAGGTCATAAAGAGTCCCCTTCTTATCATCCACAATCATGGAGGAATTGTGGTCACCTAAAATGGTTGGCAGCATATTGGAAAATGTCTTACCACATCCAGGTGGGCCCACAATCAACATATTGGCATTCTCTGTTGGATACTTAATATCCACCTCCCCCTTGGCAAGATAAAGAGGAATCTCTGGTCTCTCCTCCTTGCAAATGGACTTGCCAGGGCTTGTCTTTGTACTTGTCTTTGTACTTGTCTTTGTACTTGTCTTTGTCGTATTTGTGCTTGCCTTTGTTGCTGCTGTTCTTGTCTTTGTTGCTGCTTTGCTTGTAGCTGTCTTTGTAGTAGCCATTGTCTGTTTTCTCCTTGATAATCTATGATGCAAACTCTAGTGAATCGCTGTCAGCAGGTCCTGGCCCTTGGTGAGTTCCGAATCCAAAAACTGATCTGCAATACCAAACTTCACGGCCTCCTGGCCCTTCAGATAGGTTTCTGCCTTGGTGGCCTTATTGATTTCACGAATATTCTTGTGACAACGTTCTGCAAGAATTTCGTTAATGATATTTCTGGTCTTTTCCATATCCTTACTGGTGGAAATCATCTGGGACAAATTGGTGCGTCCCAGGGATGGAACCAATGGGTCATGAATCATGACAGTGGAGGATGGAAGGACATATCTTCTGCCCTCACTGCCACATGCGAAAATCACCCCCGCCATGGATGCTGCCATACCCACAGCAACGGTATTAATTGGCGAGCGAAGAGTCTTCATAACATCGATGAGGGCCAGTCCACTCTCCACCTGTCCTCCCGGAGAACAAATCAGTAAAGTAATGGGACGATCACTCTGATGGTCCAGATAAAGAAGTTGTTCGATAATTTCAAAGATGGATTCACTATTTACTTCTCCCTTTAAAGAAACGGTTCTTTCCAGGGTCAGAAGATCCGATGAAAGATACTGATGATATCCATTGGACGATGGAACTAAGATTGTTTTTGCCATTATTTTTTACCTCGGTTTCTATAAATCTATTGTCATGGGAGTCACCAGATTTTCTTTCTGGCTTCTCCTTTTCTTTTCATGAGGCAATCTTACCAAAGACAAATTTCCAATCCTATAAACTCACAGTTTAATTACTGGTTGATTCAACCAAGGGTTGATTTTTCCCCTTTCTTTCTATCCCCGGCAAATGCATTTGCCATAGATAAATAAAAAAAGACTCATCTTTGTGAGTCCTATAACGGCCGAAAGGTCGTCCCTTTCGGAACGACCTTCCATCATATATTCTGGTGCTCTGTCCACAACCAGAAGTTCATCAAGCGTAGCGTGGTAAATATCCTCAAGAACCACAAAGTTCGTAAGGTCAGGAAGGCATTCCCCCTTCTCCCACTTATAGATGGCATTTGGATACATAAATCCAAACACATCCTGAACCTGACTCACCTTCAAGTTTGCCTTGAGGCGATAAGCCTTCAGATTCTTACCAGTAGCTTCGAAATTGATACATGAATACATACATAGTCCTTTCTGCAGATTCCGATCTGCAAACAAACCAGACGCGATGCGCGCGCCACGCCATACCTTGATTTTAGCGCACAAAAAACACACTATGCCACAGGCATGCTATCAATCCCTCTTTATGAAATTTTAAACTGGGTGAATGGTAACGATTCGGTAAGCCCCAAGCTTCCGCAAGCTTCTCCCGGGCTTAAAATAGATGTCCGCTTTTCGCGGTAGACTTTTATGATACCATAAGGATCTTTTTCTTGTAAACCTTTTTTTTGAATTATTTCCAAAAAAAATTTGACTGTTTGGCAAGGGATCCTTTTAATCATCATTTCTGCTTCTTTTATGACCAGCAAACATATAACCGAAGAAAGCACCACAGATGCCACCGATAATATGAGTCAGATGCGAAATGTTGTCATTTGGATTGGTAACCATGCTGGCAACCTCTGTTCCCAGATAAATGGCTATAACCAGTAACATGGTAATTGGAATTTCCCCACGTCTCATATCCACTGTGGATACCAGGATAATCATCATGAATACAATACCGCTGGCTCCCAGAAGAGCTACATGTGGGAAGAAAATAATATTTACCAGACCAGAAACCACAGCAACAATGGCCATCATGGAAAGTAATCGCCAACTTCCATATTTCTGTTCCAGCACAGGTCCCAGTAAAAGGAAGAGCATCATATTGTTGGCATAGTGGGTCAGATCCGCATGTCCCAGCACATGGAAAAAGCAACGCAGTACTGCAAATATACTGAGCTTGGAACGATAAACAGAGAATAAAAGAGCAGTACTCTTTCCCCCGGTCAGCGTACCTACGACTAACACGATCAGCGCAATCAGTGCAAAAGTCAGAACCACTGGTGCATTATATGTAAAAGCAAGTTTCTTATTATGATAATTTGCCATGAATTTCTCCTTAATTTCCAAATGTAATCCAATACCATTTTCTCACACTTTTGTATTATACAACACACCTCTCCTTGCACGCATCCAACTTTTGCTTGATAATGGATTTAGAAATTTCTTATGAAAGGAGCTCCTATCTTATGTTCTTTTCCAAAAAACATCCCAAGGATTTAGAAGCCATTGTAAATCAGATTGAGGTAGACCTGGCCAACAACTATAAGGACAATGCCAAAGAAGGCCTGGAAAAACTGAAAGCCGCCCTGGAAGCAAAGAAGGCATCTCCTAAATTCCCAGAGTCCGAAGTCAGCTACTACCAGGAAAAAATCGCCGCCTATCAGGAGGATATTAAAAACTTCAAACGAACCTACTAGCCCCATTAAAAAAGCCACCGTCAAAAACGGTGGCTCATTTTTCTTTTCAAAAAGAATTCCTATTCTTCTGTATTCTTTCCGTTCTTCTTATCTTCAGCTTCCACTGGAACGAAATGAATTTCTACTGGATCGCCATCCAGATCCATGTCGCAGTCAGGACGAATCTTCAGATAGAGGTAATAGAAACCATCTGTAATTCGAATTAATGTCTCGTCAGAACCAGACTTACCAATCAGAGCAATTTCAACATTGCTATCCCAGAAAGACTGTGGAATCCGATCAAGAAGATTTAACTGAATGAAGAGATCACACCACTCTTCTGCTTCAATTTCCTTATCTGGACCCAGCTCCTTGTACTGATAATAGAGCTTTCCTTCCTGCATAGGTGTAGTACATGTCGCTTTCTTAAAGTAGCTGCTGACCATCATATATAATGCGTAGTCGAGAAGCATTCTCTGATTTCTACGGTTCTCGGCGCGTCGTTCTTCTTTTCTATTATAAGCCACGATTTTTCTCCAATCCGTCATGTACTCTTACTTACCCACTTTACATGACATTCTATAAAATAATACTTTCTATCTGCCTACTCGTCAACCTTTTTCCATGACAGAATCCTTACTGGCTCGGCAAATGGATTTCGCGCAGATTTTTATTCCAGACCAGTTCTTTCATCCAGACCAAGCATGATGTTCATATTCTGAACAGCAGCACCAGAAGCACCCTTACCCAGGTTATCGAACATTGCTGTAATACTTGTATTCTCTTCATTACCACAAACTACAATTTCCAGTTTGTTTGTTCCGGCAAGTTTATTTGCATATAACTTTGGATCATTCTTTCCAAATTCACAAACACTTACAAAATGTGCATCTGCATAATATTCCTGCAGTCTCTTGCAGATTTCTTCTGCAGAAGGAGTTCCATTTAAGAGACGGTTCTGCAGCATAATAGTAGATGCCATTCCCTTATAGTAGTCGTCAACAACTGGCATAAATACCGGAGCGTGATCCAGACCTGCAATCTTTGTAATTTCAGGTACGTGCTTATGACGAAGTGTCAGTCCGTAGATTGCTGGGGAATTCATAAGTTCTGTCTTATCTGCTCCCTCATAATCTGCGATCATTCCCTTACCACCACCGGAATAACCAGTGAGGGAATAAGCAGTCAAAGGATAATCCTTTGGCAGGATTCCCATATTTACCAGAGGTGCTGTTGTGGAAATAACGCCTGTTGCATGGCAACCAGGATTTGCAAGACGCTTTGTTTCAGCAATCTTTTCACGCTGTTCCTTTGACAGCTCTGGGAAACCATAAGTCCAGTCATCCTTTGTTCTATGAGCAGTGGATGCATCAATAATACGTACATCTGGATTTTCCACCAGAGATACTGCCTCAATGGCACCTGCATCTGGAAGGCATAAGAATACGATGTCAGCAGCATTGATATACTTTTTACGCTCATCTAAATCATGACGCTTATCTTCATCAATACGAAGCAGTTCCAGATCCTCTCTTGCACCAATGCGATCGTAGATCTGTAATCCTGTTGTTCCACTCTGTCCATCAATGTAAACCTTCGTCTTCATGCCATATCCTCCAAAATTTAATCAAAAGCCTCTGGCTGATTCAACATCCGTCAAAGGAAATCTTTATCTACATGGGCATCATTATAAAACGATTTTGACTGACCGTCTACAAATGCCCAGACTGCCTGTCAGTAAAAACGGAAATAGAAATTTACTTCAGCCACCGAACCTTAATGAAGCGGGAGTTTCCATTCTTTGGTGCAGTCAGTTTTCCAACCACGCCATAGGTCTTTCCCTTCTTACTCTTCATTTCTCTCAGTTCCAGTTCTTCTCCCGCAAGAAGTTTTTCCACTTCCTGGTCTGAAAAACGGTGTCCACCCCAGACACGACTGAAAGTAACCTCCGTCTTTCCCTGATACTTACCACTGGCATATTCCTTGTTAGGATCCTTTGCAAGGCTGGTCTCAAATACCACCATGCCCTTCTGCACTGCCAGATGAATATTTACAGCATAGGTGACACCCTTTTTCCGGCTGGCTTCCAGTCCTTCCACCAGGACTTCTTCTCCAGCAAAGAGTTTCTGGCACTCTTCATCTGTGAGTTTATGTCCACGGAAGTCTCTTGGAATTTCCACTTCCTTTTTGCGGAAGACACCCTTTACATATTCTTCACCCAGCTTCTTCATGGCAGTGGTCTTAAACTTTAAGGCCTTCTTGCCTGACAGCATACCAGTGAAGATATAAGCTTCTCCTGTTTTTGTGGTGGATTCAAATGAGATTTCCTGGCCTGCCACAAGGGAAGCCACTTCCTCATCTGTGAATCGATGCTTACCCCATTCCCTCTTAAAGGAGGCTGGATTTCCATTCCATTCTAGTTCCACACGCTCAATGTTTGCTTCTTCCTCCTGGGTACGTTTCTTGATTTCTTCAATCATGGAAGTGGTATCTTCCATCATCTGCATTTCGAAATCTTCCCGACTCAGCTTACCATCCTTAATGGCATCCAGTTTTTCCTGCCAGATACCAGTCATATCCACACGGGTAATCATCATGCCATCCAGCTTTTCAATGAGATTTTCTCCCATGGCGGTTGGCGCCAGTTCTCTGCCGCCCTCCACGTATTCCTTCTTAATGAGCTTTTCAATAATTGAAGAACGAGTGGCATCCGTACCAATACGAAGTTCTCTTCCCAGTTTTTCCAGTCTCTGATCATCCAGATATTTCAGTGGATTTTCACAGGCAGAAATCAGAGTACCTGTGGTATATCTGCCAGGACACTTGGTGGTCTTGGAACGAATATCCGCTTCCTTTACTTCCAGCTGATCTCCCGGCTTATGGGCAGGAATTCCCTTATCCGTAAACTTGCTCTGGAATACCCTTGTATAGCCTGGGTCCACCAGAGTCTTTCCCGTACTTCTAAACTTATTTCCATCCAGATCTGCAATGAGTTCTGTACGATTTTGAAGCATTGGTGGCAGGAAAATCGCCAGGAATCTTTCTGAAATCATCTGGTAAATGAGTTTTTCGTCGCTGGTAAGCTTAGACATATCTGGTGTCTTTACGGTTGGACGAAGAGCTGAGTGACCTGCCTGCTGCAGAGCAGCATCATTGATCCACTTCTTGGTATTTCGAACTCTTGGAATTGCTGAGGAATCCCTCTTAATTTCTTTTACAAAACCAGAGAAGGCATTCACCTTGCCCAGAGCCGTAAGAATTCCTGAGAAGTTTTCTCTGGATGATAAATACTCACAGCCCGTTCTCGGGTAAGAAACATATTCATGTTCATAGAGCTTCTGAATCGTTTTCAGAGTACGGCTGGCAGACATACCAAACCTTCGATCTGCCTCTGTCTGGATGGTGGAAAGCTTATAGAGCTTTGGCGCATAGGTCTTTACTTCTTCTGTCTTAAAAGTCTCCACCACAGTTTCTACATGTCCATTCATCATTTCATAAATCGTTCCATCTTCTGTCACGATTTTCATGCCGGCATTGCCTGTGATTTTTTCCAGAAAAACCTCTGCCTCTTCAATCTTGTCAAACCAGATAGCTCCCAGTTCCTGATTATCCTTGGAATAATTATTTTTGAATTTCTTGGCAGACTCTTCCTTTTCTGCCTCTGCTTCCTCTGCCTTCAGAGTATCCAAACCAATGAGACGGCCTTCAAAGCCCTCTTCATATTGCAGAACCACACCGTAGCTTGTAGTTGGCTTAAAGTCGCGAATTTCCTTTTCTCTCTTTACAATCAGGTAAAGCATTGGAGTCATAACGCGACCACAGGAAGTATCATGTCTATGCATGAGCAGATCCGCTGCACGGGAAATATTCATACCTACTCGGTAATCACTATGTTCTCTTGCATGGGCTGCAGAAAGTAAGTTCACCAGCATTGGGTCCTTGTCATCATCCATGAGATTCTTCATGGCATCCACCAGGGCTCCCTCTGTAACATCATTGGTCCAGACACGCTTTACCGGCAACTTATTTCCCAGATAGTCCAGTACATTGTGAATCAGAAGTTGACCTTCCTGATCCGGGTCACCATCATTGATAATAAAATCATATTTGCCCGTTTTTAAGGCCTTCTTAATTTCATTGAACATCTTCTTGGAGAAGGACTGCTCAATTACCTTATATTGCCAGCCACCGTGGTCCTCCGGATTGAAAGGAAGGTTATCCCAGGTTCCTCTCTTCTTCATGGCTGGATCGATTTCATCCGGAGTCAGCAGCTCCACCAGATGACCCGCCTGAGACACGAAATCAACTTCATATGGAATTTCGGAAGCATGCTTTTTGTAAGCTCGCTCCATCTTTCTCATCAGATCCGGTTTCTCGGATATCAGTAACGCTTTTTTCATCTACACGTATCCTTTATTTCCAATTTCCAAAATTCCCACACACATTATTTTAATAGTACGTCGTTTGGGCAATATCATAGAAGGCATACGCTTTTCTGTCAAATACCCACTGGTTTAAAAACCTCTGTAACACAAAAGGGAAGTCTACGTCAAAACGTTTCCTTGTTTTATCATATTTTATTGGGCTTTACGTGAACTATATTTCTTAAGCAGTTTCCGAATGGTAAAAATCATGGTGAGAAAACTTGCACTGCCGCCAATTACATTTGAAATCGGTTCTGCCATAAAGACGCCATTTACACCCAGACCGAAAAGGTAAGGCAGGGCAAATGTCAGCGGCACCACAATAAAGACCTTTCGAAGCAGGGAAAAGAAAATGGCATGTTTCTTATATCCCAGGGCCTTAAAGGTGGTCTGTCCGCTGTACTGAAGCGCCATAAAGATAAAGGCGAAGAAATAAATATGAAGGGCCGGAACCGCATCCAGAAGCAAATTCTCGTCCGAACTGAAAATTCCAATGAAGAACTTTGGAAAGAAAATGATGGTCAGCCAGATTACTGCCGTATAGGAAATTGCCATAAGAGTCATGGCCTGAATAGCCCTCTTCATATTCCGAGGATTCTTCGCTCCATAATTATAAGAAATGATTGGGGAAGTTCCCTCGGTAAGAGCCAGCACTGGCACCTCCAGCATCTGACGCACCGAAGCCACAATGGTCATAACTGAAATATAGAGGTCTCCTCCCGTCCGGGACAGCACGGCATTGCATGCCATCTGCACCAGGGAATTGGTAACCTGCATGATAAAGGCAGAAGCACCTAAACCAAGTACATTTGCAATATCCTTACCGGACTTCTTCAGCTCTGCAAATGAGATGCCCTGCAAATATATTTCTTCTTTGGCGTGGCATTTCCGTAGGAAGAAAATCACGAAGATGGCGGATACTGCCTGGGAAATCACTGTGGCAATGGCCGCTCCCCGGATGCCAAGAACTGGCATAGGTCCCAGGCCAAAAATAAATATGGGATCTAAAATCAAATTGAGAAGGGCACCGATTACTACAGAAATCATGCCTGCTGCCGGGAAGCCCTCTGCGTTGATAAAGGGATTCATGCCCGTGGAGGTCATGAAGAAAACCGTACCCAAAAGATAAATATTTAAATAGGGAAGGGCATAACCAAGAGAATCCTCTGATGCCCCTAATAGTCTTAAAAGAAATGGCCCAAGAAGCCAGCCAAGCAACATAAGCACAAGGCCTGTGGACCATTCCAAAAAGAAGGTCAGGTTCATGAGTTTCTGTGCTGAGGCAAGATCATGTTTTCCTCTTGCCATGGCAAAGAGGGGTGCTCCACCACCTGCATAGAGATTGGTGAAGGCAAGTATCATTGTAATAATAGGAAAGCAAAGACCGATGGCACCCAGAGCAAGGGTACCAACCTCCGGAATTCGTCCGATATAAACACGGTCAATGATGTTATAAAGCAGACTGCAGGTCTGGGCCAGGAGCATAGGCAGGGCCGTGCCCAGAATATTTTTCCATATGCTCTTACTGCCAAAATCAATCTGCTTCATATAGCTTCTGCCTTTCTCAGTCTCTTACGCCTAGCCTGCCAGCCTTGCATCTCCCGGCAATCAAAGCAGGCCCTATAAAAGCTTGTATAAACTACTGGTGAAAACGGTTGGCGCGGCGAATTCTGTTTTCAGCCTGCTTTAATATATCCTCTCTTTCTTCCGGAGATCTGTCCTCTGTGGCATTTTCCACAAGGCATCTTACTGTCTCAAAGGAAATATATTCCCAGGCATCCTCAATCTTACCTGTGTCAATTCCATTTGCCTCAAAGAGGAGATAGATTTCCTGGAAGGCCTGCTCTGACTTATGCAGCTCGATGAGAGGTGTGTCCAGAGAATAGGAATATGGAGATTCCCAGTCTGCAAGGAATTCTTCAGACTGAATGGTATCCTCCGGCGATGCACTTCTTGCCAGAATCAGATTATAGGCACCCTCTTCACAGGTCCACTCATGCAGGGACTGGTCGTAAGACGCAAAATCTCTCTTCTTCAAAGTGAAGGTCACATGGGTCATCTGGCCAGGTGCCAAATAAATCTTCTGAAAAGCTCGGAGTTCTCTTTCCGGTTTTCTCAGGGTAGACTTAGGATCCTGAATATAAAGCTGAATCACTTCTGCTCCGGCATATCTTCCGATATTCGCCAGGTCAAAGTCCACAGTTACCACTGGCTGTTCCAGTTCTGCTTCTCGAATTGCCTGATCCCCATCTTCTTTATAAGCCGGATCTGTGGCTCTGGCTGCTCGAAGAACTCGCTGGATTGCAAGTTCAGAGGTCTCATCCTGCTGAACCCGAGTCAGAGTCATTGGTGAGTAATCGAAGTCTGTGTAAGAAAGTCCCCATCCAAATGGAAAAAGAGGATGTACTCCCTTACTATTGTAATAACGGTAACCCACAAAGATATCTTCCCCATAGAAGGCATTATTTCCATCTCCCGGGAAGGAGAGGTAAGTTGGTGTATCCTCCAGTTTCTCAGGGAAAGTCATAGGCAGTCTGCCGCTAGGATTTGCACCACCTGTCATAAGTTCCGCAAGTGCCTTGGCACCCTGGCCACCTGGCAGGAAGCAAACAAACATACCATCGATATCTTTAATAAATTCTCTGCAGTCCACAGGACCTGCCACATTTAAAATGACACCCATTTTTATTGCAGTATAACTTGCATAGTTGCCACCACGCATGGATCCATTCATTCTCTGGACTTTACGCATGGCTTCATAGAGAACAGCAAGCTCCTCTTCTGGAATCTGCAGATTTTCTCTGTCATTGCCCTCCATTCCATTTACACGAAGGACTACAATAACATTTTTCGTATCTTGGTCAATCTCATCCAGAAGAAGGTCTCCCATTTTCAGGCGAAGTTCCTCATAGAGATTTGTATTTCGGTTCGTTGTAATTCCTGCACTGCCAGTCCCGCAGGCAAAGAGTTCTCTGGCTCCCTTACCAAAAAGGGCTGTTTTTCCAGAAAGTGGAAATAATTTTTTACGGTCTTCTGCCTCTGCATTCTTCACCAGCACAATGCCGTCCAGGGCAGCAAGATATGCTGCTTCGTCGGATTCCTGCAAAAGCTGCTTTGTGAAATTCTGCTTCAAAGCGATACGACGTTTCACTTCATCCATATCAAGCAGAGGCTGTCTTTCTTCCTCAAATTCAACTCCCATAAGTGAAGATTCTATATTTGCTCTCTTCTCTGTGCGAGCCAGGTATTTGGCAACCACATTATCCTTAACGGCATAAGCCAGCATAAAACGAATCATGTTATCTGCTGCAAAGTTTAAAGAATTATGAAGTGGAAGTTCTTCTACTTTATGACCTGCCAGAATTTTCTCATTCGCCGCCGCTTCTTCTTTTGCAAGAGCTGCAAGGAGAGCCTTAGGACTTCTATAGCCTGGCATGGCCAGATCATTTCCACCCAAAAGAGCTGCCGCATCATCCTGCACCGCTCCCCAGTCAGAAGAAACAAGACCATTAAAGCCCCACTTCTTACGAAGAGTTTCCACAAGGAGCTGACTATTTTCTGTACAGCGAACCCCATTAATGGAATTGTAGGCACTCATAACGGTTGCCACTCCAGCGGCCACATTGGCCTGAAAGGCTGGCAGATAAATTTCTTCCAGAGCTCTTTCCGAAATGGTTTCATTGATACCCACACGATAAGTCTCCTGATTATTGGCAGCAAAGTGTTTTACATTGGCACCCACTCCAGCTTCCTGTACACCCTTTACAATTTCAGGTGAAAGTTCTGCCATCAGTCTTGGGTCTTCAGACCAGCCTTCAAAGTGACGACCCGCTCTTGGATCTCTGCAAATATTTACAAATGGAGTGCCCAGCAAACAGTTAATCTGATAAGCAGCTGCTTCCTTTCCCAGGGCCGCTCCCACAGCATGTACCACTTCCGGATTCCAGGTAGCTCCCATTAAGTTACCATCTGGGAAACAGGTTGGTGCAAAAGCTTCAATGAGACACTGCTCAGAAAGTTTCTTAGTAAACCAGGCATGAAGATTCTTCTCTTCTTCTGTTTCCAGATTTTCCGGATGATAAAAGTTTACACGTACCTTCTTAAAAACCTTGGTGGCTATGTACTTTTTATATTCTGGATCTCTGGCACAAAATGTCCCAAAGAGCTGTTCAAAATTAAGACCGGTTCCACCATCCAGGTGCATGATTTTTTCCAGACCATATTCCGGAAAAGAAGCAGACTCCGAGAAGCAATAGCCATTTACAAGGGTGGCCTTCTCTTCCCATGACATGTTCTTTAGAATTTCTTCTGCTGCAAGTTTAATTTTCGGTAACGTCATTCGATTTTGAAATTCTTTTTCCATACCAAACTCCTAAATTTCCACATTATTTTTCCAACTCTATTTTCAACTTTTGCAAAATCCTTGAACTTGCGACAAGTTCATTTGCCAAGTTCCTTCGACAAGTTCCTTTGCCAAGTTATTTTGCCTGCATAATTGCCCAGGTCATATCCAGTGCTCTCTTATTTTCCTTTACATCATGGACACGGAAAATTTCGCAACCTGCCATCAGTCCCACCACATCCGATGCGATGGTGCCTTCCAGTCTCTGGTCCTTGGGAAGGTCCAGAGTATTCCCAATCATGGACTTTCTTGAAATACCAAGAAGGACAGGATAGCCAATGTTTACAAAGGCATCCATGTGCTTCATGAGAATGAGATTGTCCTCTGTGGTCTTGGCAAAGCCGATACCAGGATCCAGAATCAGCTGTTCTCTCGTCATACCTGCAGCAAGAGCCATGTCTACGCTTTCCTTCATATCGTAAATTACATCTGAAACCGTGTCTTCGTATGGGAGACCTGCACGATTATGCATAAGAATAGCCTTTACTTCCTTATGGTCTGCAAGAAGCTTTGCCATAGGGGACTCGGTTTCTGCCAGTCTCTTCTGTCTTTCTTCCTTCTTCAGTTCATAAAGACTTGTATCATCTGCAAATGGAGTTGCCCACTTCAGACCCCAGATATCATTCAGGTAATTAATGCCTGCTGCAATCCCCGCCTTAGCAACCCCGGTCTTATACGTATCCAGAGAAATCTCTGTATCAAATCTTGCACGAATAGCTTCAATCACTGGTACAACTCTTCCAATTTCTTCTTCATCCGAAATCAGAGTGTAGCCAGGTCTTGTGGACTCACCACCTACATCGATAATATCTGCTCCATCCTTTAACATTTCCTCTGTGTGGAAAAGGGCAGAATCCAAATTGTTGAACTTGTCTCCATCAGAAAATGAATCCGGTGTTACATTTAAAATACCCATGATAATTGGTCTAGTCATTTTTCCCTCCTGTGGCAGATTTATTTCTGCCCATCCCTTTATTTTCACCTTTCCTATTCTACAATTTTTCAATTCGTATTTCACTCATTACTTTTTTCGAGTTCTCCATAGTTTAAAACTATGGATATATACTTATTATTTATATTTGCTTTTTATCATCATTCCTTTACAATACTTGTGCTAAAAATTATATAACTTGAAAAGAGGAAATCATAATGAAAAAGAAGTATTTATCTCTTGCTCTGGCCCTGACAATGGGTCTGTCAATCTTAAGTGGTTGTGGTAAGACAGCTGCAACAAGCGAAGTTCTTACAGAAGCAAGCACAGAAGTAGTTGCAACCGTTGATGACGCATCTGCTTCAACAGCAACTGACGCATCTGCTACCGATGCAAATGGACTGCCTACAAAGGACCGTGCCGGTAATGACATCCTTGTTCCTACAGAAATTAAATCCATCGTTTCCATGGCACCTTCAACAACTCGCTTTCTCATTGACCTGGGTCTTGCAGACAAGATTGTTGCCATCGACACAAACTCAGCCGTTTACGCTGACCAGCTTTCTGCTGACGTTACTCAGTTCGATATGATGGAACCTGATGTTGAAGCAATCGTTAACTTAGAGCCTTCCATCGTATTTACATCTGGTATGAGCTCATACGGCGGAGACGATGCCTTCCAGTCTGTACGTGATGCAAATATCTGTGTAGCAGATATCCCATCCAGCACATCTTTCGAAGCCATCTCTGAAGATCTTGCTTTCATCGGCGCTTGCGTTGGTAAGACTGCAGAAGCTGACAAGCTCATCGCTGACTTCGAAGGACAGATCAAGGACGTGCAGGACACTGCTAAGGATGCTGCCAACGAAGAAACAAGTGTTCTCTTCCTTCTCTCAGTTCCAACTGCTGATTACCCAACAGTTTACTCAGTAGGTAAGGGCACATATATCGACGAAATGATCACTGCTACTGGTGCCAAGAATGCCTGCGGTGACCAGGATAGCTGGGTAAGCCTTTCTGAAGAAGAAGCAGTTGCTTTAGATCCTGATGTAATCATCATCGCTGGTTCTGCTTACTACACAGAAGATCCTGCCACAACAATCAAGAACGCTTCTGCTTGGAGCGCAACAAAGGCAGTTAAGAATAATCAGGTATTCGTAGTTGACGGTGATTCTGTTAACCAGCCAAACAACCATGTTGCAGACGCACTGGTTCAGATGGCAAAGTTCATTTTCCCATCTACTTTCGCTGATTTCAAAGATCCTTTTGCCACGGCAACAGACGCTGAATAGGTAAGTCAAAACAAAAATCATTTACCCCCTTCCTGCAAATGGAATGCGCATTTCATTTGCAGGGGGTATAAAAAGAAGGGACTCTGGAATTTCCAAAGTCCCTTTTGTTTTTTTACGCTTCTTTGTTGTACGCTTCTTTGTTTTACACTTTTTTGTTTTACGCTTCTTTGTTTTACACTTCTATATTTTTTAGACGCTTCTTTTCTATTTTGAATTACATCATAGAATATCTTACGATGAATAAGAGCACTACTAAAACAATATCGATGATACCAAGAACGATACCTGCTGTAGCCTTACCACCCTGGTAGCCAAGTTGCTTTGCTTTATTACCCTGAGCAATGGCAACGATACCTAAAATGATACCAGCTACGAAAAGTCCAACGATACCGCAAACCAGTGAAGATGTAGCTGTCTTTGAAGCCTGCTCGCCAGCAAATACATTTGACTGACCTGGTGTTGAGTAAACACCTGTGTTCATTGGTGCTGCCTGTCCATAAGGCATATTCTGCTGGTTATAAGCATTCTGCTGTGCAAACTGGTTCTGCTGATAAGCATCCTGCTGAACAAACTGGTTCTGCTGGTAAGCATCCTGCTGACCATATGGATTCTGTGTCTGACCGTACTGGTTAAAGGCGTCCTGCTGGCCATATGGATTCTGTGCCTGACCGTACTGGTTAAAGGCGTCCTGCTGGCCATATGGATTCTGTGTCTGATTGTTCTGGTTAAAGGCGTCCTGCTGGCCATATGGATTCTGTGTCTGATTGTTCTGGTTAAAGGCGTCCTGCTGGCCATATGGATTCTGTGTCTGATTGTTGTCGTATGGATTATTCTGCTGATCCATGATTTCCCTCCCTATTCTACTAACCTGTTCTCTTGAAAGGCTTTCGCAAATATGTGAAATTCCTTTCTTACAGGACACATTATATTATATGTCCCACAAAGATTCCATTTTTATTTTACACAAAGCATCTAGCCTTATAAAAAGCAGCCTTCGTGCTATAATACAAAATTATGAAGAAAAAAATTATCCTATCCATTTTCATAAGTCTGATGCTGCTGGCCCTGTCCATTGCTCTGGGAAGTGTTTCCATTTCCCCAAAGGACGCTTTTGCAGTAAGCATGCACCACATCTTTGGCCGTCCACTTGACGAAAGTATTTCTGCCATCACCGACAATATATTCTGGCAGATTCGAGCACCAAGAGCACTGACCGCCTTTCTGGTGGGGGCTCTTCTTTCCGTGGCAGGTGCCGTGATGCAGGCATCTCTGCAAAACCCATTGGCCTCTTCCTACACCTTAGGTGTTTCCTCTGGCGCATCCCTAGGCGCAGGACTTATGATTGTCAGTGGTATTCAAATTGCCTTCCTGAAGACTTTCAGTCTGCCAATAGCCGGCTTCATCTTTGCTGTGATTACTGTTCTCTTTGTCATCAACCTTTCTGCAAAGATTGATCACAACCTGCATAACCAGACCATCATTCTTCTGGGAATGGTGATTTCCCTGTTTGTCAGCGCCATCATCACTTTGCTTGCAGCTCTTTTCCCGGACCAGTCATCCCTGCTTTACTTCTGGATGATGGGTTCTTTCTCTGCCAGAAACTGGACCCATGTGTCCATTCTTCTGCCAACTGCACTCCTTGGCACCCTTATTCTTTCAAGCTTTTCCAGAGAATTGGATATTATGACCTTCGGCGATGAACAATCCAACTCCCTGGGTGTCAATGTAAAAGTAGTTAAGAAATTCCTGATTCTCTTTGCCGCACTTCTCACGGGAATTGCGGTTAGTTTTACTGGAACCATCGGTTTCATCGATCTGGTGGCTCCTCACGTGGTTCGTAAAATCTTCAGCGCCCGTCACAAAATTGTTCTGCCTATGACTTTCTTCATTGGCGGTGCCTTTATGGCCCTGGCAGATTTAATCAGCCGTACCATTCTGGCCCCAAAAGAAATTCCTGTAGGCGCGGTGACCGCCCTGATTGGCGCACCATTTTTCGCCTATATCTTTTTCCATAAGTCCAAAGAAAAGGAGGATGTGAAAGAATGAATATCACCATAAAAAACATGTCCGCCTCTTACGGAAAAAGCAAAGTACTGCAGGACCTTTCCTTTTCCATTTCCCAGGGAGAATTCCTGGCCATTGCCGGTCCCAATGGATCCGGTAAAACCACACTCATCCGAGTGCTGGACGGCATCCTTCCCTATCAGGGAAGCGCAGTCATCTCCACCTCTGCAAATGAGTTTGGTGAAATTTCGAAATGTAAACGTCATACCCTGTCTTCTCTGGTATCCATGATGCCTCAGTTTTCCGAAATGTATTTTTCTTACACTGTAAAAGAAAGCATTTTGCTGGGTCGTTATATTCATGACCACAATCGTTTTGGAAGCGAAAGCAGGGAGAGTAAAGAAAAGGTAGATGAGATTATGAAAAAGCTGAGACTGGCTGATTTAAAGGATTGCCAGCTCTCTTCTCTGTCCGGCGGTCAAAAGCAGCGTGTTATGCTGGCCAGAACTCTGGCCCAGGAAACACCCATCATTCTTCTAGACGAACCAACGAATCACCTGGATTTAAAATATCAGAGCCAGCTTATGGAATACCTGTCTGACTGGAGAAAAGAAAAGACCCGGATTTCCCTGAAGGGTAAGACCTACACCTTCTCCAACACTCTGATTGGTGTCTTCCACGACCTGACTCTTGCTTCCTCTGCGGATCGCATTCTCTTCCTGAAGGAAGGAAAAATCATTTCCGACGGAAAGACCAGTGACGTAATGACCAGCCAGAATTTAAAAGATATTTATGGTATGGATATTGCGGCCTATATGAAAGAACAGCTATCCAGATGGGATGCCATTTCCTAAGGAATGGAAGATGTTTCCGGTTGCTGATATTCGTAGCTCAGACGATTGCCCACCGCATCTGTCTGGAAGTAAAAATAATTCTGATCTTCCAGGGTCTGCCAACCTGTCTCTATGGTGCCATCTTATGTAAAGAGGTAGTCAGCTCCATCAATATTTTCTTAATCATTCATTAAAGCCTCTGCTTCATCCAGAACTTTTCCAAACTTTACAAGAGCCGCCTCAATAGAATCAGGCTTACTCATATCGATACCTGCGTGTTTTAATTCATCCAGTGGATCCTGGCTTCCACCCATGGAAAGGAATTCCACGTAACGCTTTACAGCAGGATTTACCTGGGTTGCATCAAGGCTTGTGGAGAGTTCTCCCTTTTCCATCTTTTCTTTCATTTCTGCGTCTCCAGAAAGAATTGCTTCTGACAGAGCAACGGCGGCTGAATAATCTGTAGCATATTTATAAACATAGAATGGAGAATAGAAATGAGGAATTCTTGCCCACTCCAATTTTACTTCATCATCCATAACCAGTTCTGGACCAAAGTAATCCTGAATCAGATTCTGGTAAATTTCATTTAACTTGCTGGCATTTAAAGCTTCTCCACGTTCTGCTGCAGCATGAGCCTGTAATTCAAATTCCGCAAACATGGTCTGACGATAAACAGTGCCCTTGAAGCCTTCCAGATACTGGTTGAGAAGAGCCATTCTTTCTGTCTTTACGTTTAAAACAGTTTCTGCATTTCCAGACTGTTTTGCATCTTCCAAAGCCTCTGCATTTTCACGCAGTAACTTTTCAATTAAGAGATTCTCATTCACTGTGGATGCAACTTCTGCTACGAAAATTGTATAGTCCGCATCCTGTGGTGGCTGGGCATGATTTGACAGATATGTCTGCATAGAATGTCCCATCTCATGAGCAATGGTAGAAACACTATCCAGAGTCCCCACAAAATTTGTAAGAATATATGGATTGGAATCATAGGTTCCGGAAGAATAGGCACCGCTGTGCTTACCCTTGTTTGGATAAACATCAATCCAGCCATCCCGGAAAGCCTTCTCTACAATTCCCTGATACTTCTGTCCCAAAGGCTCCACAGCAGCAAGGACTTCTTCACACGCCTCTTCATAGCTGTATTTCTTCTGCACACCGTCAGAAAGTGGTGCATATAAATCATAGTAGTGCAGTTCATCCAGACCCAGCATCTTCTTACGCAGAGAAACATAACGATACATGGATGGCATAAACTTACGAACTGCCTTAATCAGATTGTCATATACTTCAACTGGAATATGCTCTCCTGCCATGGCAGCGGCGCGACTGGATTCGAAATGTCGAACTGCAGCAGATGCAGTGGCCGCCTTCACCTGGCCAGCATAAGTTGCTGCAAATGTATTAATATGCTGCTGATAGCTTTTATAGAAAGAATGGAAGGCACTCTCACGAAGAGCACGGTCCTTACTCATCTGTAGCAAAATGTAATTGCTTTCGCTGACTTCTACTTCCTTACCTTCTGCATCCTTTGCATTATCAAAAACAAGATCTGCATCCTGAAGATTTGTAGCAATCTCTTCCGGTGCGCCAAATACTTCACCAAAAGTTGCCAGTAACTTTTCTTCTGCAGCTGTTAAGGTATGAGGTTTCTGACGAAGAAGCTTGATCATGGTTCTCTTATATTCATCCAGAATTGGTTCTTCTGTAATTGCTGCCAGAACATCCTCAGGCAGTGAAAGAATTTCCGGTTCCGCAAAGGATACCGCAGTGCTTGCCTGTACATATTTAGAATAGATACGGGCATACATATTCTGGGCCTTTGGATCACGGGCATCTTCGGATTTTCTCAAATTAGCATAGCAGAAAAGATTAGAAAGTTTTCTTTCCATATCTGTAGATGCATTTAAGAAATGACGAATTCTTTCTGCTGACGACAGTTTGCCTTCAAAGGATGCAGCCACCTTTACCAGATCATCCAGGGCTTCTAAATCCTTTTCCCAATCTGCATCACTCTCATATAAAGTTTCAAGATTCCACATAAACTTGGAATCCATCTCACTACGTTCTTTTAATTCTTCAGCCATATTTCACTCTCCTGAATTTTATACATGATATTTCAACCTCTTTATGATAGCACAAGTAGGACTCGAGAATCATAATGAATATTCTCTCTCCCTAAATGAAAGAGCCCTGCTTTGACTGGTATCAAGGCAGGGATCAAGAGAAGAAAAAATATGAAAACACACACGCAGTGGGATAAACAAAAAGGAGAAATAAGCAACAAAATCCCACTGCTGATTGAAATTATAACATAGACTTGCAAAATGTCACTAAACTTTTGCATAAAAGCTTTCTATATTCACATAATTTTCAGTAAATATTCAGAAATTTATCATTTTTCGTTTATAAATGATGCAAATGAACTTAGCGTCAGGCCATAGAATGAAAAAGCCAGGAGTTTTCACTCCTGGCTTTCATTCACATTTACATTGTGCAGTGATTTACTGTACGCCCTGATACTGTGCATCACCAAATGCCAGAATTGGCAGGAAGATGATTGACAGGAAAATCAGACCTACTGCAAAGCCGCCGCCCTTACCAAATACCTTAGCAAGCTTAACCATTGTGATGATACCAATGACAGCATTTACGCCAGGAATCAGCATAAGCAGGAAGAATAAACCATTGCCCCATGTGATCTTGAATTCAACATAGAGGTTGTAGAATGGAACGATACAAGCCCATCCTGGTTCACCAGCCTTTGCAAAAATCTTCCACATGCAAACAAGGCTAAATACGCAAAGAAGTAAAGAAAATACGATAAGTCCTGCTGGCATCTGTGGAGCTGCTGAGTAATCTGAATACATACTTTTTCCCTCCCTAATAAAATATTGTATTAAGTTAATACCCCTTAACAATGCCATTATATCAAATATTTTTTTCAGAATCAATAATCTGTTGTGTATATCAAATATCTGTTATATAAAATCCGCTTTCCCTTAATAAATTGCATAATAAAACCATATTTTGCAGTTTTAGTTTTCTGTGTTTTGTAGTAAAATATCAACAACTCTATTTTAGTGTATGGGGCTAAGTAGAAATCCAAAAATTATGAAACGGGTGTGTGGGTGTTATGACAATTAAAAACTTACAAAGTATCATTTCCGAAGCAATTTCCTATGCGGATGTGATTACAAACAATCATTCCATTTATCCTGCTGATGCTAAGATGCCTCTCAAGGATTTAATGCGTTTTGATATGATCATGTTCATGGGATATCTGGCTGATACCGGTAACAAGAACTTCCCTGATCAGGTTGAATATATTCGCCAGAACCTTCGCATGGTTCTTCAGGATGAAAAGTTCAAGGAGTTTATCGCACAGAAGTGCTCAGACCCTAATTATCTAAATACACCTCCTCAGTCTCTGGAATATTTCATTCAGGCTGATCAACAGGTAGGTGCAGTGGTTTCCGAACAGGACATCACAAAATCCAAATTCTTAGTTGATACATTCCGCAAGCTGGGTGAAGGCTTTACCAATTACGATGACATTAAGCCTGAATACGTAGCTCGCTTAGTGAACTACATTCGCATGATGAATGATCAGTTAGTAAAGGAAGGAATTATGAATCCTCCTAAGCCATCTGGCATCCATATGAAGAGCTATGACAAGCCAACTGAATCCGGTGCAACTAAGAAAACTGTTCCTGACCTTGAACATGTAAAAACTTATGATGAAGCATCTGGACGTTTCACAGTAAAGAAGGCCATCTCTACAGAAGGCCACAAGATTATGAAGAAGCGTGCCGATGATATTTCTGAGTTTGCTAATCTGGTTAAGGACGAAAAGCCAAACGAAAGTATCAGCCGTGGTAAGAATAAGATTGGTGCCAACCGTAAGGGTGATGAATCCGAAGAAAGAGATAAGCCACTTGATGAACTGATTCAGGATCTGCAGGATCTGATTGGTCTGGATTCTGTTAAGAAGGATCTGATGCACATCATCAATATCATCAAGGTCCGTAAGCTTCGTGAAATTCAGGGACTTAAGAGAATCGAAATGTCTTTCCACTTAGTATTTACAGGTAACCCTGGTACTGGTAAGACAACGGTTGCTCGTCTCCTTGCTAAGATCTATAAGCAGCTGGGTGTGGTTTCCAAGGGTCAGTTCATTGAAGTTGACCGTTCTGGACTGGTTGACCACTATCCTGGTGGTACAGCTCAGAAGACAACACAGGTTATTGACCGTGCCATCGGTGGTATCCTCTTCATCGATGAAGCTTACTCACTGACACATAAGAAAGAATCTGGTGACTATGGTCAGGAAGCCGTAGATACTCTGCTGAAACGTATGGAAGATGACCGTGACGACTTAATCGTTATCGTTGCTGGTTACCCAGGACCAATGGAAGAATTCATTGAATCTAACCCTGGTCTCCGTTCTCGTTTCAATAAGTACATCCGCTTCCCAGATTATAAAGATACAGAACTTATGGAAATCTTCCGTCTCATGTGTAAGGAAAACGATTACCTGCTTACTGAGTCTTCTGCCTTCGTTGCAGAAACATACCTGCGTGGTATCGCTGAAGTTAAGACAGACAACTTTGCCAACGCCCGTCTGGTACGTAACTACTTCGAGCGTTGCGTAGACCGTCAGGCTACTCGTATCTGTCAGGACCCTAACATGGATTCTGCAGACCTTGTTACATTCGTTCGCGAAGACATGCTGGAAGATCCTGCAAATGCTGTTAATGTTACAAAGCTGGAAAAGCAGGACAAAGTACTTTAATTCAATAAAAAAATTAAGGGGCTGTGAAAAAATGAGATAATCATTTTTTCCAGCTCCCTTTTTATATCATTTTTTGTGAGGTATGCTGTTTCTGGCAAAAATAGAGTATAATGCCCCTTTCCCCAAAAACTACAAAC
>Ga0129311_1000463_pt1 | contig 36294 bp, 31 predicted proteins | sample Go1ome_FD_94435 | JGI IMG/M metagenome (GOLD analysis project Ga0129311, IMG submission 94435) | Western lowland gorrila individual fecal microbial communities from Wisconsin, USA - Go1022B metagenome | ecosystem: Host-associated > Mammals > Digestive system > Large intestine > Fecal | place...
ATATCCGTGGTATTAAGAACTATGAAGATCTTCCACAGCTTTGCCGTGAATATATCGAGTTCATCGAGCAGGAGATTGGTTTCCCAATCACAATCGTATCAAACGGCCCAGCTCGTGAAGATATCATTTACAGAAAGTCTGCACTTTCTAAGTAATTGGTTAAAGATATAGCAGATAAATGATATTAATGCTTGATATTTTATATTAATACTATACAATAAAATTGCTGGTACCACTTGGTGCCGGCAATATTTTTATAGCCGGAAAATCATCTTGGATTACGCGCATTTTCTTAGATGAATGAAGGAAGCCCTGCACGTTATGTGCAGGGCTTTTTATATTTGATTCATTTCAAAGATTTTGTATGGCCTTATACGTATCCCAGCAAACCTCTTACCGACACTTCTCCAAATGAGATGTCGTGAGATTTACCCATCTTGTCCTCCACAATGAGAGCACCTGTCTTGGTAATGCCTCGGGCGGTATATGGATTATCTGGGAAATCAATATTGTCAGCAGTCAGGACGACTTCCTTGTCTTTGCTGATTAAAAGAGAATTATATTCTTCAAGGAAAGGAGATAGATCTCCAACATTCTCAAATTCATCTTCCAGCAGGACTAAGTGTTTAATCACACGAACCACCAAGGATTCGCGATTCCACTGGCGGCCTGTGGCCATGGCGAGAGAAATACCTTTTTCCAATAATTCCTCAGGGAATGCAGTTTGATTTACGTTGATTCCGATTCCAACAATAATATTATTATTTGTGCCATCAGAAATCATTTCCGTCAGGATTCCACAAACTTTTTTACTGCCCACAATAACATCATTTGGCCATTTGATCTGTGCGTTCAAGATGCTGCTGGAGCTGCTTTTTGTGTCGGTGTTATTGCGCAAAGTCTGACTTGAATCCGCGAGCCCCATCTCCAAAAGTTCTTCATTAATGGAACGGGTGATGGCAAGGGCGGCCAGCAGGGTGATGGAAGAGAGAAGTAGGCCTTTTCTCTGAGGATGTAAAAGCAGGGACATCCATATGCCGCTACCGGCTGGAGACTCCCAGTGCCGACCCTTGCGCCCGCGTCCTGCAGTCTGAATTTCACAGAGAGCCAAAGCTTTCTCGGGATAGCCCTGGCGAGCAATCTCCATGATCATATCATTTGTAGAGGTAACTTCCTCTCTGTAAAGAAGACGGCTGATTACGCCGTCTCCAGTTAAACTTTCTAGTTTTAATAAGTCCATAAGAATTCCTGATTTCTTGTCTGTTTAATATAAGTACCTCAGAATTTGTAGTGAAAAATATCTGATCATTATTATTCCTTCTGCTTTGAGGATTCTTTCACTTCTTCAGCCAGCATGGCAGTGGCCATGCGGGAATTCAAATCAGCGTAAATCTTATCGCTGACTTCCTTCTTGTAAGAAAATGGAATGACATAATCATCCTTACCAAAGGCCAGGTGGATGATGGAATAGACCATTTCATTTTCCGGAATAATCTGATCACAGGTGGTGATGTCGGAATACTTGTATACCCGTTCTTTCTTCTTTGTTTTCACCACGATATTTTCTTCGTTGAATTCATAAATAATATTGTAGAGTGTTGGGTTAAAACTATGAACGAACATATAGGCGCCATAAGCTCCCAGCAGAGCGCAAATAATGGTTCCCACCATATGGCCATTTCCATGAATTAAAATAAAGCCTGCAATCTGGGTTACACCCAAAACCATGAGAACAATTCCCAGGATACGAAATGTGTAACGGCTTTTAGGCTTTCTTTTTACCGAATATGTCATTGCTTTCCCCTTTTTTGCAGAAATATTTTCTGTTATAATGTGAGCGGTGTGCGCAGATTTTCGCCCCTACTATGATATATGAATCATAGAACTTTGGCAAATGAATTGCGCATCCATTGAAGCATTTGAGCAGGGGAAATATATAGGGAAAAATAGCTTGGATGGTGAGAAAATGATTAAGTTAATCGCAAGTGACATCGATGGAACATTAGTTCCAGACGGTACTTCTAAAATTGACCCTAACATGCTGAAGGTGGTAGACCGATGCCTTCGAAATGGCATTAAGTTTGTTGGAGCTTCCGGCAGACAGTTCATTTCCATTGCTCGTTTATTTGAGCCGGTTAAGGATGATATTTATTACATCTCAGATGGTGGTGGACTGGTGCGAGATATTAAGCAAGTTTATTCTGCCAATGCCATTGATCCGGTGAATCTGGCAGCAATGGTAAAGGATGTAAAGCAGCTGGATAATTGCGACATTATGCTGGCAGGACTTGATTGGTCCTATGCAGAAGATGAGGGCGAGATGTTCCGCTGGGTAAGAGATTCTTATCGCTTTCATATCAAAGCAGTTGGCAATTTTGATAAGGTGATGCATGAAGATATCACAAAACTTTCAATCTATAAGCCAGGCAACTGCGAAGAAGTTGTAAATGAGTGGTTCACAGCCAAATGGCAGAACAAATATAGAATTACATCCGCAGGAACCATGTGGATGGACGTCGTAAACATGGATTCCGATAAGGGTAATGCACTCCGTGCCCTGCAGGAAAGACTTGGAATCACAAAGGAAGAGACCATGGCTTTTGGCGACAACGTTAATGATCTGGGCATGCTGGCAGAAGCAGGGGAGTCCTGGGCAATTGGTTCAGCCAGAGAGGAAGTGAAGGCAGCAGCAAAGCATATTGCACCACCACTATCCGAGTATGGTGTAACCACTGTAATTACTGAGTATTTGGATTCCATTGGGGCTGACAAGTAGACATGCAAATGTTATTCGCGTAAGTGAGATCTACTGGAAAAATTCCTGGCAATTCCATTTGCAAGAGGCAGGAATAAGTACTATGTACATCAGGATGCGAGGGGCATCCTTAAAATAGATGGAGGATAAACACATGGCAAAACTTGAGATGAAGACACCACTGGTTGAGATGGACGGAGATGAAATGACTCGTATCATCTGGAAAATGATTAAGGACGAACTCCTTCTCCCTTTCATTGACCTGAAGACGGAGTATTACGATCTTGGTCTGGTTCATAGAAATGAAACAAACGACCAGGTAACGAAGGATGCATCTGAGGCAACAAAGAAGTATAAGGTTGCTGTAAAGTGTGCAACCATCACTCCAAATGCAGCTCGTGTGAAAGAATATGATTTAAAGGAAATGTATAAGAGCCCTAACGGAACAATCCGTGCCATCCTTGACGGTACTGTATTCCGTGCTCCTATTCAGGTTAAGGGAATTGACCCGGTTGTTAAGAACTGGAAGAAGCCTATTACAATTGCTCGTCATGCTTATGGTGACGTATACAAGGCTTCAGAAATGAAGATTCCAGGAGCAGGTAAGGTTGAACTTGTTTATACAGCAGAAGATGGTTCTCAGGAATCAGTTCTTGTTCATGAATTCAAAGGTCCTGGCATTGTTCAGGGTATGCACAACCTGACAGATTCCATCGAGTCATTTGCTCGTAGTTGCTTTACATTCGCACTGGATACAAAGCAGGATCTCTGGTTTGCTTCAAAGGACACCATTTCTAAGAAGTACGATCATACATTCAAGGATATCTTCCAGGAAATCTTTGATGCTGAATTTAAGACAAAGTTCGAAGAAGCAGGTATCACATACTTCTACACACTGATTGACGATGCGGTTGCTCGTGTTATGAAGTCTGAGGGTGGCTTTATCTGGGCTTGTAAGAACTATGATGGTGATGTTATGTCTGATATGCTTTCTTCAGCATTCGGTTCCCTTGCTATGATGACATCTGTTCTTGTTTCTCCTCATGGATACTATGAGTACGAAGCTGCTCACGGAACAGTACAGCGTCATTACTACAAGTACCTGAAGGGTGAAGAGACATCAACAAACCCGGTAGCAACAATCTTCGCTTGGACAGGCGCTCTTCGTAAGCGTGGTGAAATGGACGAGACTCCAGCAATCTGCGATTTCGCAGACAAACTTGAGAAGGCAACGCTTGATACAATCGAGAGCGGTCAGATGACAGGTGACTTAAAACTCATCACAACTCTTCCAAATGCAGTCAAGCTCAACACAGAAGACTTCATCAAGGCAATCAGAAAGACTCTGGAAGCTAGTCTCTAAGAATGGGAGACCGGAAAGTTCGGTTTGAATCTGCCGAATCAATTGCATAATAAAATTTATCAGCCTGCATTGTCGCCAAAGACTTTGCAGGCTGTTATAATGTTTAGGACTATGTGCAAATGAGATGCGCTGCACTGCAGGATTCGGAAAATCGGAATCGGCGAAAATCCCATTTGTCAAAAAAGTGGTTTTGGAAATAGAGAAATAGAATTGGAGAAAATATGTCAGCAATCGTAACTTTGAAAAAGGGTGAAGGCCGTACCATTAAGAAGGGTGGCGCCTGGATCTTTGATAATGAAATCGAATCAATCATGGGCGAGTATGAGAATGGTGATATTGTCATTGTTCACGATTTTGATGGATTTCAGATGGGACGTGGTTTTATCAATAACCAGTCCAAGATTCGTATCAGAATGATGAGCAGAAATCCAGAGCAGGAAATCAATTCTGCATACATTGAGAAGCTGGTGCGTCAGGCCTGGAATTATCGTAAGGATGTGATTGATACTTCATCATGTCGTGTGATTTTCGGTGAGGCTGATTATCTGCCAGGACTTGTTGTGGATAAGTATGAAGATGTACTTGTTGTGGAATCTCTGGCCCTGGGCATTGATAAGATGAAGCAGGAAATTCTGGATGATCTGGTAAAGATTCTTGCTGAAGATGGCATCAAGATTCGCGGTATTTATGAGAGAAGCGATGCCAAGGTTCGTGAGAAGGAAGGCCTGGAAAGATGGAAAGGCTTTATTGGACAGGAATTTGATACAAAGGTTCAAATTGTAGAGAACGGTGTTAAGTATTGGGTAGATGTTGAGAATGGTCAGAAGACAGGATTCTTCCTGGATCAGAAACTCAATCGACTCGCCATCCAGAAGCTTGCCAAGGGAAAGACAGTTATCGATTGCTTTACGCATACAGGATCATTTGCATTGAATGCTGGTCTTGGTGGAGCGGCATCTGTAACAGGTTATGACATTTCAGATCTTGCCGTAGCGCAGGCTACAGAAAATGCGGGGCTGAACGGCCTGCAGGATACAGTAAAGTTTGAACAGGCAAATGTCCTGGATAAGCTTCCAGAACTTGTTAGAGAAGGAAAGCAGTTCGACTTCGTAATCCTGGATCCCCCAGCCTTTACAAAGTCCAGAGAGACCATTAAGAAGGCAGCACGTGGCTATAGAGAAATCAATCTCTGCGGCCTTAAACTGGTTAAGAATGGTGGTTACTTTGCAACTTGTTCCTGCTCACATTTTATGGATCAGGAAAACTTCTCCAGAGTTATCGCTGAGTCTGCCAAAGCTGCCCATAAGGAACTGCGTCAGATTGAATTTAAGACACAGGCGCCAGACCATCCAATTCTTTGGAATGATGACGAATCTTATTACTTAAAGTTCCTCATTTTCCAGGTTTATGATGAGAGAAGATTCTGGCCTGTGACTGAATAATCGCGTGTTAAAATGGTTAATTTGATTGCTGCTTATGATGGTATCCATTGCCTGATTATTGCTCTTTTGTATTTTGTGACAAAGGCGCTTACCCAAAAGATTAAGAGGGGCTCTGAGGTATAGCGGGAAAAGGCAAGCATTCAAAAGGCAGATAGAGACACGGCACTTATGAAAGATGCTGAAGAGAGTGATGAACACAAGAAGACTGGCGAAAGTATTTATAGAAATTGTTTTCTGACACTTTGGTCTGATTTACGACTTGAAGATTTCAAGTGGGGACACAAGACCTGGGATGAGTTGTGATTTTTTTTGAGAAAAGGGTATAATAAGAGCAGGCCTTAAAAGGCCATTTTCTTGAAAGGGGAGATACAAAATGATACAGAGTGTTGGTACAGATTTTGGTAATGCAGGATACATGCGAACAGATATTAAGGAACGAAGTGGCCAGTATCTGATCGAAATGGAATGCCCTGGTTACAACAGAGAAAATATTCAGGCGCAGCTTGAAAAGGGCTATCTTACAATCAAAGCCTTAAAGAATCAGGAAATTGCTGATGGCGGAGAAGATACCAGATATATTTTGAAGGAAAGAAGATTCGGTGAAATGAAACGTACATTTTATGTAGGGGAAGAAATTCGTCACGAAGATATTTCAGCATCACTGAAGGATGGAATTCTTTCCATCATTATTCGCAAACCTGAACTTGCTGTGGAAGGCGAGAGAAGAAAACTGATTGATATTCAATGAAGATACTGCTCCCTGGCTATTAGCCGGGGAGTTTTTTTATTTGTCAAAGAAAATGGATAGTAGTCGTTCATTTTTATTCTTGACATAGATTGTATGAAATACTATTGCGTATATGCTCGTGAACGTGATATGAAATATGGTTCATAAACAGTCAGAGAGACGCATAAAAAGAATACGGATTAAAAAATACAAATATAAAAACAGGATAAGCAAGGCAATGAGGTAAATATGAACCAGATTTCCATTCAAGCAGAAAGTGAAAAAGTTACTTCAAAGCAAAAAGTAAATACGAAGAAAATCAGAAAGCTGGCAAATGCCCTGCAGAGATTCCGCTACATCATTTTCCCAGGCATTTCGTCAACTACATTTTTGCTTTCTGAAACATATAACAAGAGGAGTGATTCTTCTCTAAGCTATTTCTTACGAGAAATGATTTCTCTTTCCTCCAGAGGAATGTAGTTTTCGTCGGTGGCTACTGACATGTAGGCAGGACGAATGATTCTATTTGTGCATGTGAGTTCTTCAATGCGGTGAGCAGACCAACCAGCAATTCGCGCGATGGCGAAGAGTGGAGTGAAGAGTTCATCTGGAATGTTCAGCATGTTATAAGCAAATCCACTGTAGAAATCGATGTTTGTACATACAGGCTTGTACATCTTACGGTGTTCCTTCATCAGTTCTGGTGCCAGGCGAGCTACAGCAGTGTAAAGATGTGCTTCCTTGTCACGACCCTTCTTTTCAGCCAAATCCAAAGTGTATTTCTTTAAGAGCTCTGCACGAGGATCGGAGATTGTGTAAACTGCATGGCCGATACCGTAAATCAGGCCGGACTTGTCAAAGGCTTCTCGGTCCAGAATCTTAATGAGATATGCTGCAATCTCATCATCATCTTCCCAATCTTTAACGTTCTCTTTAATGGAATCAAACATTTTACGAACTTTGATGTTGGCACCACCGTGCTTTGCACCCTTGAGGGAACAAAGAGATGCGGCAACAGAAGAGTAGGTATCTGTTCCAGAAGAAGTAACTACGTGAGTTGTGAATGTGGAATTATTACCGCCACCATGCTCGGCGTGAAGAACAAGTGCCAAATCCAAAAGGTGGGCTTCTTCAGCAGTAAAATCGTGTTTATCCTGTCTCAGCATACGAAGAATATTTTCTGCTGTGGAAAGTTCAGGCTTAGGATTGTGGAGATAAAGACCACGACCCAGGATGGAATGTCTGTAGGATAAATAAGAATAGACAGCAATCATTGGGAGACTGGCAATCAGATTTATACTCTGCTTTAAGACGTTTGGAATATCCAGATCATCGGAATGCTTGTCATAAGCGTTCAGTGCAAGAACTGCCTGAGCCATGGCATTCATAATATCCTTATTTGGTGCCTTTAAAACAACATCTTCCATGAAGTCAGCAGGAAGTCGTCTATTAAAGGAAAGGAGATTGGTGAAGTGATCAAGTTCATTCTGGTCAGGAAGTACTCCGAAGAGAAGAAGGTAAATTGTTTCTTCAAATCCAAAACGATTTGAGTTTTCAAATCCATTTACCAAATCATCAATTTTAATTCCGCGGTAACGAAGTTCACCAGGGATAGGAGTAAGCTTACCATCCACCTGTTTCGAGCCATTTACTGTTGAGATTTCCGTAAGACCAGTGAGGACACCCTTACCGTTCTTTTCACGAAGACCACGTTTTACGTCGTACTTTTCATAGAGTTCAGGTTCAATATTGTTGTTGTTTTCACAAAGATGAGAAAGTCTGTGAATTTCTCTGGCCGCTTCGCCTGTAGTAAAAAATGACATAACGGATACTCCTTAGATGCGTGATTATAATGATTTATTTTATGCCAATGCCTTTTCAAGAGGCATAGAAAGTGCTTCGCTATAGTTTGCTCTGTGTAAGGTTTCAGCTGTTGCGCAAATCTTATCTGCCATGCAGACAATCCATGCTTCCTTACAGGATGGTACCTTAGTTAAATTAAGTGGGAACATATGGCTTCTTATGATGCGAGCTTCTGTGTCGTTGATCTGATAATCACGACTTGCATTGCGAAGAGCACGAGCTGCATGGGTATAACCGTGAAAACTATGCCATTTATTTTTCTTATGCCAGTCGTAAAGGAAATAATCGTGGAGAAGAGCTCCGCGAATCAGGCTGGTCATATTAATCTTCATTTTCATTCTCTTTGCCAGAACGATACTTGTATAAGTTACGGCGAGAGAGTGAGTATAGGTAGAAGTTGTACCATGCTGCTTGAAATCAAGTTCTTTTAAGTAAGTCTTGGAAGAAAGAATGTCCTTTCCATGTTCAGTCATCATGAGAAGGATGTCTTTGTTAAATCCAAAATTCATTTGTAATCTCCCTGGCTAATAATGCCTAAAAGTTAATGAATCAAATGTGTAAATGGGAGGCTAGAATCATCACTAGCTCACCCAGTTTTTTATTATAGCACGTGGGTGGGCAAATGCGAATAAGTCAAATATTGTTTTCCCTATAGAGATTTTGGGACATTTACAGGAATCAGTGGGTGGATGTGGCACTTTGCCGTGTTGAATCGCTGCATTTCTTTTGCTATAATTTGATAGATTTATTATAGTTTCTCTTTAGACTGTATAACTTTATACATAGTATAAATATATGTCGGATTTGGAAGAGCCCGGGGGAGTGAAGATGATCGATAATGGACTTATGATGCAGTACTTTGAGTGGTACTTAAAGAATGACTGCGAATTATGGAAAAAAATTGCAGAAGATGCACCACGTCTGGCAAAGAGTGGAGTAACAAGTTTATGGCTTCCACCTGCATACAAGGGTGCAAATGGTATTGACGACGTCGGATACGGCGTATATGACTTATATGATTTAGGAGAATTCAATCAGAAGGGTAGTGTACGTACAAAGTACGGTACCAAGAAGGAATACCTGGATGCCATTGAAGCACTGCATAAGAATCATATTAATGTATATGCGGATATTGTCCTGAATCATAAGATGGGTGCGGATGAAGTGGAAGAAGTTTCTGCTCAGGAATTCAACGCACAGAATCGTTATCAGATGGTTGGCGATGGTAAAACCATCGGTGCTTGGACAAAGTTTACATTCCCAGGAAGAAAGGGAAAGTATTCTGACTTCACATGGAACTGGACTCACTTTGATGGGATTGACTGGGATCAGAATCGCCTGCAGCAGGCTATTTATAAGTTTGCGGGAAAAGAATGGAATCTTGGCGTCGATACATTGGAGAATGGAAATTACGATTACCTCATGGGAGCGGATATCGACTTCAATAATCAGGAAGTATTTGAAGAACTGGTTAAATGGGCAGTCTGGTATGTAAAGGAAACGAATATTGATGGATTCAGACTGGATGCTGTAAAGCATATTCCATCTTCTTTCTACCGTGACTTCCTTTACCGTGTTCGTGAGATTACAGATAAAGAACTTTTCACAGTGGGTGAGTACTGGCAGCATGATGTTGGTCAGCTGGCTCAGTATCTGGAAGCTATTAAAGCAGAGGCTTCTCTCTTTGATGTGCCACTGCATTACAATTTCTATGATTGCTCTAAGGCACATGGTTCCTATGATTTACGCAGAATCCTGGATGGTACTCTTGTAAAAGAAAATCCGGTTAAGGCAGTTACTTTTGTAGATAATCATGATACACAGCCTGGTCAGTCCCTGGAGTCATATGTTGAACCTTGGTTCAAGCCTATGGCTTATGCTATGATATTGCTTCGAAATGAAGGATATCCATGTGTATTCTATGGAGATTACAAGGGAATCCCTCATGATAAGATTAAGTCTAACAAGCAGCTTTTAGATAAGTTAATGAAGCTTCGTAAGACAAAGGCCTATGGTGTACAGCATGATTATATTGATGATCCAAATGTAATTGGCTGGACAAGAGAAGGCGACGCAGAACATAAAGATTCTGGACTTGCTGTTGTTCTTTCTGATGGAACAGGTGGAACAAAGCGCATGTACATTGGTAGACAGTATGCTGGTGCTCATTTCTCAGATGTGTTAGGAAATGCCAAGTACAATATTAAAATTGATAATGAAGGATGTGGTAATTTCTATGTAAATAGAGATGCAGTATCTGTATGGGTTCGTAAAGAGCCTTCAAATAAAGCTAGGAAATAGTAAGGAGTTTACATGGGTAAAACGATTCACACAGAAGCAGTAGAGGATTTTTTTGATGCAATCCTTGCCTGCAAAGACAAAGAAGAAATGTATGCATTTTTTGAGGATATTTGCACAATGAACGAGGTGCTTTCTATTGCAGAGCGTCTTGAAGTTGCAAAAATGCTCTATCAGAATCAGACATACATTGAAATTGCAAAGAAAACAGGTGCATCCACTGCTACTATCAGCCGTGTTAACCGTTCTCTTGGTTATGGAAATGGTAGTTATGATGTGATTTTTGAAAGACTTGGAATTAATAAGGATAAGGAGTAATTACTTACTATGGATCCCAGTGCCCTGACGCAACTAATCGTATTAATTGTATTAGTAATTTTATCTGGTGTTTTTTCGTCAGCAGAAACAGCGCTGACCACAGTCAATTTGAATAAGCTACGGACCATCGCCGACGAAAAAGGTCGGCGTGCCCGTTCTGCTCGTCTTGTTCTTCGCATGCGCGAAGATTCTTCAAAGTTATTATCCGCAATTCTCGTTGGTAACAATATCGTTAATCTTTCTGCATCTTCCCTTAGTACTGTTTTTTGTACACGACTTTTTGGAAATGCTTATATTGGGATAGCCACAGGAATTTTGACCTTTTTGATTCTGATTTTTGGTGAAATCACACCCAAGAGTCTTGCCACACTCTATAATGTGCAGATGTCTCTTGCTTTTGCGGAACCAGTATCTGTGTTTATGCTGATTCTTACTCCGGTAATCTGGATTCTGAATCATATTTCTCTGTTGTTATTTAAAATCTTTCGCATTGATCCCAATCAAAATCCTGATCAGATGACAGAAAGTGAACTGCGAAAAGTGGTGGATGTCAGTCGAGAAGAGGGAGTAATTGAGGCGGATGAAAAACTCATGATCAATAATGTGGTGGATTTTGGTGACGCGGTTGCCAAAGACATTATGATTCCTCGTGCGGACATGGTTGCTATAGATATTGAAGCCAGCTTTGAAGATTTATTTGTGATTATTGAAGAAGAGAACTATTCACGCTTGCCGGTATATAGGGAAAGCAAGGATGAAATTATTGGTGTCCTGAACATTAAGGACCTTTTGATGGAAAGGGAGAAGAAAGATCCTTCGGAAATCAAAATCGCGGACCTGATGCGGAAACCTGCATACGTATATGAATATCAACGTACTGCCCAGATATTTAAAGATATGAAAACTTCTTCCAGTAACATGTGTATTGTTCTGGACGAGTATGGAATTACGGCAGGTATTATTACCATGGAAGATCTGATTGAAGAGATTGTTGGTGATATCCGGGATGAATATGATGATCATGAAGATGAACTGATTAAGAAGAAACCTGACGGCAGTGTTTCTGTGGAAGGCTCTGTTAAACTGGATGATCTGAATGATGCCCTGCATAGCCACTTTAAATCCGATAATTATGATTCGGTGGGTGGTCTTGTAATTGAATGTCTGGACCGACTTCCGGAAGAAGGGGATAAGGTGAGAACAGCAGGGGCTCTGCTGGAAGTGACTCGAATGGATCGTAATCGTGTTGAACGAGTTGAGATTCGTATGCTGACTGAAAATAGTCAGAAAGAATTTTAAGAAGAAAATATTATTCCTTGGGCTCCGGCAAAATCTGCCGGAGCCTTTTAAAAACTGCATATAGTTGAGATTCGCTGTAAAGTGTGTTATTCTCACATATGGTTTTCATTACTACATGATATGATAATGGTACCCATGACTGGTGGTACAAGTGTAAGGTAAGTATTTGCAAATAGAGGAAAGTGAAATTTGCTTATGGATAAAAAACTACTGGAACAGAAAAAGGCCTTAAGACAACTTTTAAAGTTGGACTTTGTCTTGCCTGAGGATATTCCTGATATTGATCTTTATATGGATCAGGTTACGACCTTTATGGATCAGCATATGAAGAACAATCTTAGACATGATGACGATAAGACTCTTACAAAGACAATGATAAATAATTATACAAAGAATCATTTACTTCCAGCTCCGGAAAAGAAGAAGTATGGAAGAGAACATCTGATTCTTCTGATCTATATTTATTATTTGAAAAATGTAATATCTATCAGTGATATTCAGAAATTACTGGCACCTTTGGTTGAGGGAGATGCAACAGATCGAGATTTGTACGATATTTATCAGGCAACTTTTGAGATGGAAAAATCGCAGTACTTCAATATTGAAGCCAGTGCTGCAAAAGCCCTGCAAATCACAGAACAGAAATTCGCTTCGGAAAAGGATGAATATTTAACCAAAATGCAGTTCATTTACCTGCTGGGTTATGATATTTACAGCAAGAAGCGTCTGATTGAAAAATTAATTGATGAAATGCCGGATCTTGAAGGCACTTCACATGCGAAAAAAGAAACAAAGGTCAGTGGTAAGACGGAAGGAAAAACGGCTAGCAAAAAGACTAAGGCAGTAAGAACTTCACACTCTGAGAAAAGTGCAGCTGCAGAAAAGAGAAGTAGTGTAAAAACAGCTGTTGAAATAAGAGCAGAGAAGAGAGCGGATGACAAGAAGTTACAGGAAAAACGTCTGGCAGATAAAAAGAGACAGGAAAGACTGAACAAAGCTCGTCAGGCAAAACTTAAAGAAACGAAATAAACGAAATAAATCACGTAAAGATTGCAGAAATATATCATTATATGGTATAAGGTTAAATCGCACGGATTTGTTTTCTACTATAATAAGTGGATTCGTGATGGACTAGAATAATAATTATAGGAAATATGAGGTTTATAAATTATGATCAGTGCTAATAACATTTCCCTTCAGTTTGGTAAGAAGGCCCTGTTTGAGGAAGTTAACATTACATTTTCACCTGGCAACTGCTATGGTCTTATTGGTGCCAATGGTGCAGGTAAGTCAACATTCCTGAAGATCCTTTCAGGAAAGCTGGAACCAACATCTGGTAATGTAACAATGGATCCAAATGAAAGACTTTCCGTTCTGGAGCAGGATCACTTTAAGTATGATGAATACACAGTTCTTACTACAGTTATCATGGGTAATAAGAAGCTTTATGACATCATGCAGGAAAAGGATGCTATCTATGCCAAGGAAGATTTCACTGAGGAAGATGGTGTGCGTGCATCTGAACTGGAAGGCGAATTCGCCGAGATGGATGGTTGGAATGCAGAAGCTGATGCTGAGACACTCTTAAATGGTCTTGGTATTGCTACAGAAGATCACTACAAGCTCATGGGCGAACTGGATGATAATACAAAGGTCAAGGTTCTTCTTGCCCAGGCTCTTTTTGGTAACCCAGATAACCTTCTTCTGGATGAGCCTACAAACCACCTGGATTTGGATGCTATTGCATGGTTGGAAGAATTCCTCATTAATTTTGAAAATACAGTTATCGTTGTCAGCCATGACCGTTACTTCCTGAATAAGGTATGTACTCATACAGCTGACCTGGATTATGGTAAGATTCAAATTTACGCTGGTAACTACGACTTCTGGTATGAGTCCTCACAGCTCATTGTTCGTCAGAAGAAGGAAGCTAACAAGAAGAAGGAAGAGCAGATTAAGGAACTGAAGGAATTTATTGCTCGTTTCTCTGCTAACGCTTCTAAGTCTAAGCAGGCTACATCACGTAAAAAGGCACTTGAAAAAATTGAACTGGATGACATTAAGCCATCTAGCCGTAAATATCCATTCATCGATTTCAGACCTTCAAGAGAAATCGGTAATGAAGTTCTTACTGTATCTCATCTGTCTAAGACTGTTGATGGTGTTAAAGTACTGGATGACATCTCATTTACAGTTGGTAGAGAAGATAAGATTGCTTTTGTTGGACCAAAGACAATTGCTACAACAGAACTCTTTAAGATTCTTGCTGGTGAAGAAGAACCAGATGAGGGTGAGTACAAGTGGGGTGTAACAACATCTCAGGGTTACTTCCCTAAGGATAATACAAAGGAATTCGACAGTGACCTGGTTATTGCTGACTGGCTTACACAGTATTCAGAAGAGAAGGATGCTACTTATGTTCGTGGCTTCCTTGGAAGAATGCTTTTCCGTGGCGAAGATGGTATGAAGAAGGTTAAGGTTCTTTCTGGTGGTGAGAAGGTAAGATGTTTACTTTCTAAGCTTCAGATCATGGCTACAAATGTACTGATTCTTGATGAACCTACGAACCATCTGGATATGGAATCTATCTCAGCTCTTAATGATGCTTTGATTAAGTTCCCTGGTGTTATTCTCTTTGCTGCACAGGATCATCAGTTTATCCAGACAACAGCTAACCGTATCATGGAACTTACAGATACTGGTCTCATCGATAAGCAGACAACATATGATGATTACCTTGCAAATGATGAAATGGCAAGAAAACGTCAGATTATGAACTTCGATAGCAACGAAGATTAATAAACAACAAAAGCCGACCGTGTGGTCGGCTTTTTATTTGCTTATTTTGCTAAGTAGAAAGAGGATGCTAGTTTTGGAAAATGAAATCCAAAATCTTATTGGTACGTTCCAGGTTTTCTTCTTTATCACTGCAGATAATCAGGTATACCTGATCGGCTTCTGTATTCAGAGATTTGGCAAAGTTCGTATCTGTGATATTCAGGGCATAGATGCCAGTGTTGTTGTCAAGTTCATTTGCAGAGGTGGAATTCTTTACACCGTAGTCTTTGGCTTTTTTCAGGGCGTCAGTGGCTGTGGATGCCTCCGGACTCTTTGCCTGTACCAGATATTCCTTGTAGTTGCTCAGTTGTAGGTCAGATAAACACTGGGACAGTGGAAGAGCAACATCGTTACGTGCTGCGTAATCCAGGCCCTTGGCGTCGGTAATCATGAAATCATATTCACCGTCTTTTACAAGTTCTGGTAACTGCAGGTAAGTTGCGTCTGTGGCACCACGAGCGGCAACGGATAAGTATTCTTCTTCTGTAACATAGTAACTATCTAATACAACCTGATAACTATCGTCAAAGCCCTGATCCAGAAGGTAGTCGTCGATTACCTTGGTATCTATGGCATTTCCTGGATTTAGAAAGGCGTATGCTAGAGAAACGGGTCTTGACTTCAGGGAAATGGTATGGGCAAGGTAGATGATTGCAACTACCAGAGCCAGGGCGATGATTACAGGCCACTTATAGTACTCCGTGTAGTAAGCGAACTTTTCGGACTTAGTCATGTCTTTAGTGATTGCCTGGGTCCTTGCTTTTCTTAGTTTGAATTTTTGAGAAAGAGAAGTTCCATGTTCTGAAAGACGGGAGTCCTTAATGGGATCAAATTCTTCTTCATATTCATTTTCAACAAAAGACTCTGATTCATCTTGAAGATTTTTGTCATCTTTTTGTACATTTTTTACAGTGGAATTCGTTTTAGATATTTTGCCTTTGTTTTCCCTGTCAGGATTACCATCGTTTACCTGTGCGTTTTGTATATTTTTGAAATGTTCTCCCAGAGTTTGCTTAATGGCATCCTCGGGAAGTGCCTTTTTATCGGGGTCTTTCATACAAAGCGTCTCCTTTTGAAATATTGGTATTGTGATATATTAACATATATACTATCATAAAAATCGAATTTGATTGTGAAAAATCTACGGACAGAAAATTTATATTTTGTGCACTTTTATAGGGGTTTCACAAAAAAGTGTACAAAAAAAACAAAAATTTGCTTGCATTATTTATGTATTTATACTATACTTCAACTATCGCAAGAAATGCGAAAAAATGTATAGCAGTACTTAAACTGTTGTCAAAAGTGATAAGGGCGGAAAACTTCAAAACTTCTCCTGACAGGATAGATGTTCAGGGGTTACATGTTTCGGACATGCGATGATGATCGGAAATTTTGAAAGGTTGAAGGCAAGGTAGTTTACAAAACTTATCAAACATTTTAAAGGAGGGTTTTTGATGAAAAAGTTTAAGAGAGCACTCGCACTTTCTCTTACAGCAGCTATGGGCTTATCACTCGTAGCTTGTGGAAACGGCGGGGACGCAACAACAACAGCAGCACCAGAGACAGAAGCAGCAACAGAGGCAGCAACAGAAGCTGCAGCTACAGGAGATGATGCATCTGCATCTACAGCAACGGAAGCATCTGAGATTGATTACTCAAATGATGGTACAGTTCTGAACATCCAGGTTTGGAACGCAGAATTCTCTGAGAGACTTAGAGATTATCTTCCAAACTACAAGGCAAATGATCCAGAAGATGGCCTTGCTGGTGGTGTTCTTACAACACCTAATGGTGACATCACAGTTAAGTTCACTCAGACTCCATCTGATGACAATGCTTACCAGAACAACCTGGATACAGTTCTTCCAGGAAATGCTGATGCAGCTGCTGATGACAAGGTTGATATCTTCCTTGTAGAAGCTGACTACGCTCTTAAGTATGTAAACGCTGACACAGAAGTTACTGAGCCAATCGCTGATCTCGGCATCACAGATGACGAAATCGCTGATCAGTATCAGTACACAAAGGACATCGTAACTGATGGTGACGGAGTTCTTCGTGGCCTTTCATGGCAGGCTTGCTCAGCTGGTCTTATCTACAACAGAGAGATCGCTAAGGAAGTTATCGGTTCTGACGATCCAGCTGACGTTCAGGAAGCTGTTAAGGACTGGGCTGCATATGAGGAGACAGCAGCTAAGATGGCAGATGCTGGTTACCTCATGACATCTTCAACAAACGACACATACCGTGTTTACTCTAACAACGTAACAAAGAAGTGGGTATCAGATGATGGCGTTATCCAGCTCGATGACAACATCAAGGCTTGGATCGACAACTCTAAGGCAGAAGTTGAAGCTAACGAGACAACAACTAATGACCTTTGGGGTGATGATTGGTCTAAGGGCTTCTATCCAGATGGTAAGGTATTTGCTTACTTTGGACCAGCTTGGTTCTTCAACTTCAGTATGGCATATGACCCAACAGATGATAATGAATCAGTTGCTGATAACGGCGGATGGGGCTTCGTAGTAGGTCCTCAGTCATTCTACTGGGGTGGTACATGGATTTGTGCTGCAGCTGGTAACGACAACCCTGGTGCAATCCGTTACATTATGGAACAGATGACAACAAATCCTGAAGTTATGAAGGCAATTGCTACAGGCTCTCAGGACTGCGTAAACTCTAAGACAGTTCTTGCTGACCTTGCTTCATCAGACGATGGTAACATCGATCTTCTTGGCGGTCAGAACCCATACAAGGAGCTTGCTGCTGGTGCTGAAAAGGTAGATATGTCAAACATCTCTAACTACGATCAGGGTTGTAACGAATCTATCCAGGCTAAGTTCAAGGATTACTTCGATGGTAAGACAGATTACGATTCAGCTTATGATGCATTCGTAAAAGATGTTCAGACAAAGTATCCTTCACTTAAGGCTGAATAATTGACATCTGCTAAGGTATCTTAAAGGATAGTTAATATGAGCGTGTCTGTTTGGTTATGATTGGGCAGACACGCTTTTTTAGAAAAAATAAAGATAAGGTGTAGCGGAGGTGTCGACATGAGTAAAGGTGCTAAAACAAGTAATGTAGTTAGATATAATATCTGGGGCTACATTTTCTTGATTCCTTTCATTGTTGTATTTGCTATCTTCCAGTTAATTCCACTTATTTCCACTATCTACAACAGTTTCTTCGAGCATTACATCGAGGGACTTTCAGAAGTAGGCCCTAACTTTGTAGGTATGGCAAACTATGTTGAATTACTGAAACATGGCGATCTTTTCAAATACTTTGGTAATACTATGATCATGTGGATTGCTGGTTTCATTCCGCAGATTATTGTTTCACTTTTACTTGCACAGCTGTTTTCAGATCCAAGTTTAAAATTAAAGGGTAAGCCTTTCTTCCAGACAGTTATCTATCTGCCTAACTTGATCATGGCTTCAGCTTTCGCAATGTTATTCTTCACACTGTTCTCTGATGGTGGTCCTATTAACTCAATGCTGTTAAATATGCACGTCATTTCAAAGAACATTAAGTTCCTCGGAAACGTTGGAACTGCTAGAGGTCTTGTTGCCTTAATGAACTTCATTATGTGGTTTGGTAATACAACAATTCTTTTGTTGGCAGGTATGCTTGGTATCGATACTTCTCTTTACGAAGCAGCTGAAGTTGATGGTGCTACATCAACTCAGGTATTCTTTAGGATCACACTGCCACTTCTTCGTCCTATTCTTATTTACGTAATGATCACATCTCTGATTGGTGGTCTGCAGATGTTCGATGTACCACAGATTCTTACCAGTGGTGAAGGTTCACCTGTTGGATCTACAATGACACTGATCATGTACCTGAATAAAAACCTGTATTCTAAGAACTATGGAGCCGGCGGTGCCCTTTCTGTATATCTGTTCATTATCACAGGTATTTTGAGTTTGATCGTATTTAAATTCAATCAGAAGGGTGACAAGTAGGAGGAAAGAACATGAACGAAACTACGAAAAAAACAAAAGGCGTTAGCGTTCATACAAGACGTGTTCTTTCATACATTGTTCTTGCTATTGCAACACTTATTTGCCTTTTTTGGTTCTATGTATTATTTATAAATGCAACACGTTCTAACGCAGCTCTGAAGCAGGGATTCACAGTAATTCCTGGTACAGCTCTGGTTAAGAATGTTAAGAGTGTATTCTCAGATCACCATCTGCCTCTGTTCAGTGGTCTTCTGAACTCATTGATCATTGCTTCTATTACAGCAGCATTATCAACATACTTCTCTACAATGACTGCATTTGCAATTCATGCATATGACTTTAAATTAAAGAAATTCTTCTTTACATTCATTCTTGCTATCATGATGATTCCTACACAGGTAACTGCTCTTGGTTTCCTGGATTTGATTCGTAAGATGAAGCTTGATGATAATGCAATTCCACTGATTGTTCCTGCAATTGCTGCACCATCTGTATTCTTCTATATGAAGCAGTTCATGGATGGTTCACTTCCAAAGGAACTTCTGGAATCAGCACGTATCGATGGTGCTGGAGAATTCAAGATCTTCAATAAGATTGCGCTTCCACTGATGAAGCCAGCTATCGCAGTACAGGCAATTTTCGCTTTCGTTGCCAGCTGGAATAACTACTTTATTCCTGCTCTGGTACTTAAGACACAGAATAAGAAGACTCTTCCTATCCTGATTGCTCAGCTGAGAGCTGAAGACTTCTCTAAGTTCGATATGGGTAAAGTTTATATGTTCATCGCACTTGCAATTCTTCCTGTTGTAATTATCTACCTGGTTCTTTCTAAGAACATCGTAGGTGGTATGACAGTTGGTTCTGTAAAGGGTTGATCATATTCCAAATCAATATGTGAAATTATTGGCGAGTATGCTATGCATACTCGCTTTTTTCGTTATGGCAACGAGTGAAGTGAAAACTCCAGTTTTACGCACAATTGTTATCTAAGTTTCATGAAAAATTCACTACTATACCCCATTTTCCTTGAAAATCTCTAGATATTTCCCCTAATTTCAGCTATAATAACCTAGTATGTCTAAATTTATTTAGGATGGATAATTATGTCAGCAAATAACGAGCAAACAAATAAGAAGAAAGTTGATAAAAGGAATTCTGAAGTTTTAGAGACTTCTAAAGTAGAAAACGACTATAACAAATTCAGTAAAGAGGCTCTTACTCAATATGGAGCAGCAGAAGAGAATGATGATTATGTTCCTACTCCAAAAGGAGCAAAAGAAAAATTCTTCAATTTCTGCGATAAGTTCGGTGACCTCTTTGTATTGAACCTCTTATTCATAATCACAAGTATTCCAATTTTTACCATTGGTGCCTCATTTACAGCCATGTATTCTGTAACACTGAAGATGGTTGAGAATAAGGAAGGGGTAGCAAGAAAGCAATATATTAAATACTTCAAAAGTAATTTTAAGGCTGCGACTAAAGTTTGGCTGATTAATCTGATTTTTCTTGCTCTTCTTTATTACCTCTTTGCTACAACAGTTGGAGTTGTTGGTACTGCAGCAAATGTAAAGGTTGTTATTGTTGGTTTTGGAATGCTTCTTCTTACATTCGAACTTCCAATGGTATTTCCATTAATTGCCCGATATGAAAATACAACATGGAATTATATTAAGAATGCCATGTTGATTTGTGTGTCCAAACTCGGTCTTTGGTTCCGCATCTTTTTCCTCTGGGTATTTTTACCAATTATGTATTACTTCAGACCAGCTCTGATGTACTACACTTGGTACTTCTGGATTTTAATTAATGTCAGTGCAATCTGTTATTTTACTTCAATTTCTATTATGAAATACTTCCATAAGTTGGAAGAGAATCAGGCAAAAAAGGAAAATGAAAGTGCAGATGAAGAATCTGACTCTGAAGAGAAGACAGAAGACTAATCATACGGAGGCAAAATAGATATGTTTTCACAAAAAGAACAGTTTAATGAGCGCCTGGTGGATGCTCGTCCAGACAAAAGCTGGCTTTTAAATGCACTTGGCGGCATTCTGGTTATCATTACTGCTATTATTATGTTCCTGTTCCTTGGATTTGGAATTGTTCTTGCAGGTCTTGGAATTTTCTGGCTTGTTATGGCATTCAAAATGAAGAACATGGAGTATGAATACACCTTAACTAGCGGCGACATTGACGTTGCAAAAATTGTAATGAAGTCAAGCCGTAAACACATTTTGTCAATTCAGGAAAACGATATTCGTTCCTTCGATTATGCAGATTCTGCCTATGTGCAGAATGAACTTGACCGCAATGGTCATGAAAACAACCCTAAGAAGGTATATAAACTTGTGGGCAAAGAACCGGAGAAACTGGTTGCTATTTTTGCAAAAGCAGAAGGAAAAGAAGTAATTGTGATTCTTGATTTTGATGATGCGTGTATTGAACATATGAATAACGTACTGAAATCACGCAGTAAAATTAAACTTTAATTCTTGTTTCATTTTGGCAAATGGGGTGTTTGGCTTTTTCTTTGCATAATGCAGAAAGGAATTTGCATTGCTGATTCGAGAGTATATTGAACAGGAAGAACATAAACGTTTTTCGGAATATGCTACATTTAGTGATTCTTCTAGGGGAAGAGAGGTTTATGAGGAACCATGTGATCTTCGTCCAGTATTTCAAAGGGACAGAGACCGCATCGTTCATTCAAAATCTTTCCGTCGCCTGAAGCATAAGACTCAGGTCTTTCTTGCGCCTTATGGGGATCATTACAGAACCAGGTTGACCCATACACTTGAAGTTTCTCAAATTGCCCGAACCGTGGCCAGATCCATTCGCTGTAATGAAGATTTGGCGGAAGCCATTGCATTAGGCCATGATCTTGGACATACACCTTTCGGACATGTGGGAGAAAGAGCACTGACAAAGGTCAGCGGCAAGCCATTTCTTCATAGCGAACAAAGTGTCCGTGTGGTTGAAGTATTAGAAAAAGATGGAAAGGGACTCAACCTTACCTGGGAGGTAAGGGATGGAATCCTGAACCATCAAACAGCAAAGCATCCTGCGACTCTTGAAGGAAGCATTGTGCGTTTGTCTGATAAAATCGCCTATGTAAATCACGATATTGATGATGGTATTCGTGCGGGTGTTCTGATTGAAGAGAATCTGCCGAGCGCTTGTACAAATGTACTTGGCCATTCTACCAGAGATCGTATCAATACTATTATTTATGATATGGTAAAGAATTCCACCAATACTTCGGAAGCAAGGCTTTCCAATGAGGTATGGAAGGCTTTAATGGATTTACGTTCTTATATGTATGATGCACTTTATACAAACTCATTTGTAAAGAGTGAGGAATCCAAGGCATTTGAAATCATTGAAATACTCTATACCTATTTTATGGAGCATTTGGAAAAACTGCCTAGAGAAAATATTGAAATGATACATGCAGGCACAACTCCAGAAAGAGCGGTGTGTGATTATATAGCTGGTATGACCGACAATTATGCGGTGGATTTGTTCAAAGAAATTTATTTACCACGTGCATGGCAGAAATATTAAACTATAGGTTCCATGTATTTCTGAAGGCTATGTGATAAATTATTTGTACGCTGAACAAATAGGCTTGAAAATTGAAGTTATGCTTAAAGGGAGTGGACGAACTTGTATTATCCTGATGAAATTATAAATGAGGTTCGAGAAAAAAATGATATCGTTGATGTCATTAATGAATCCGTTGGCCTCCAGAAGTCGGGTTCCGAATGGAAATGCTGTTGTCCTTTTCATCATGAAAAAACACCATCTTTTTATGTCAGCCGGGATAAGCAAATGTATTATTGCTTTGGTTGTCATGCTGGTGGAAATGTAATTACCTGGAAAATGAAATATGAAAATGTTTCATTTACGGAAGCGGTTCAGGACCTGGCGAAGAGAGCAGGGGTGCAATTACCAGAACGTGAGCTTTCGGCAAAAGAAAAGAAAGTAATTAGTCATAGACAGCAGCTTTACGAGGTAAATAGAGCTTCAGCCAATTACTTCTACGCACTTCTGACAAGAACAGATCGTGGTAGGGAATTGGGACTTAAGTACTACCGTGATACTCGTAAGTTTACGGATGAAACTATTCATAAATTCGGACTGGGTTATGCAGCCCTACAAAGAGATGATTTATATCAATATCTGAAGGGTAAGGGATTTACCAATGATTTAATGAGGGATGCAGGCCTTGTGGATTTTGATGAAAGAACAGGACCTCATGACAGATTCTGGAACCGTGTTATGGTTCCAATCCTGGATATCAATGGTAAAATTATTGGCTTTGGTGGCCGTGTACTTGGGGATGCCAAACCTAAATATGTTAATACGAAAGATACAGAGATCTTTGATAAAGGAAGAAATCTCTTTGGTTTAAACATTGCACGTCATTCCAGAAGACGTGGTGTGATTCTCTGCGAAGGTTATATGGATGTCATTTCTCAGCATCAGGCTGGCTTTGATAATGCCATTGCTTCTTTGGGAACTGCACTTACAGAAAATCAGGCGGCTTTGATTAAAAGATATACCAGTGAAGTATATCTTGCCTATGACAGCGATGGAGCAGGTATCAATGCTGCGAAACGTGCCATCGGCATTTTAAGAAATGTGGGTCTTTCTCAAAGAATTATTGACCTGAAACCTTATAAAGATCCGGATGAATTCTTAAAGAATCTGGGGGCTGAAGCCTATGAAGAGAGAATTAAAAATGCCATTACCGGTAGAATATTTGAGATTCATCAGCTTCGGGAACAGTATGATATTAATGATCCAGAAGAAAAAACCAGGTTCATGAAAGCAACTGCTTCCATTCTTGCAGGTATCGATGACATCACGGAACGTGGTAATTACATTGAATCGGTATCTCAGGAATATGTGTTTAATCGAGATGAGATGAAGAGGTTGGTAACAACAGCCGGTGTTGCCAATATGCGGCAGAAGGAGTATGAGGAAAGCGCACCTGGTGCCCAAAGGGAACAGGCTTCTCATCGGGAGAAAAAAGACCCATATGAGAAAGCGCAAAAGACATTGCTTACAATGATGGTTGATGACCAAAGCCTCTTTGGGAAGCTGAAGGGCATTATATCCCTGGAGGATTTTACTTCTGGCCTTGTTCCACAGGTTGCGGAGTATGTGTTCCAAAGAGCGGATGCAGGTGAGAAGGTTGTAGCTGCGGATATTATTAACCACTTTGAAGATGTGGATGTTCAGACAGAAGCAAGTTCTATGTTCAACAGTGAATTTTCTTTTGAAATGGACCCAGAACAACGCCAGAGGGCGATTAATGATTTGATTATCAAGGTCAAGATTGGAAATGTTGAAAAACTGCAAAAGGAAGGCGCAGCAATCGATCCGATTGAACTCGCAAGAAGAAAAAATAAGATTATGCAGTTAAAAGTTCGAATCTGACCATGAAGATAATGTGTTAGTAAAGTTGAAAGTAGGGAGGGACTTACTGTGGCTAAGAAGACAGAAGTTAAGGATTCAACGAAGAAGAGTACAGAAAAGGTAGAGAGCGTCAAGAAGACGAGTAAGCAGAAAGAGGTAGCTGAAAAGACTACTAAGACAGGTACTGCAAAAAAGTCTGTGAAGAGTTCTGAGGGGACAGACTCTGACGAAAAGAAGACAGCAACTACCAAGGCTGCAAAGGTTAAGTCCACAAAGGGAAGTGCAACAAGTACTAAGGTTGCTAAAAAAGAAAATACAGTAAAGAAGGAAAGTACTGTGAAGAAAGAAACAACAAAAAATACAACAGCAAAGCAGACAACAGCAAAGCAGGAAGTAGCTACAGATTCTGCAAAGAAGGAAACAAAGAAGACAAGCACAAAGAAGACCACTAAGAAGTCTGCCAAGAAGGATGCTGGTAATTTTGAAGAAATTCTTCAGCAGATTTATGAGGATCTTGGACCAGATGCTACATCAATTAACCTGGAAACAGATGTTATGCCAGTTGTAATTGATAATGCCAATGGTGCTGACATGAATGAAGAATTCTGGCAGATGATTTTCGACTTCTTTGAAAATAAGGGACTCAGCGTTCTTGAAAATGATAATGAGAACGAAGAAGCTGCTGCTGAAGAAGCTGAAAAGGCTGCAGAAGCTGCTATGAAAAAGAAGGAAAACAAGGGCGACGATGCTGATGAAACAGACCTTGATGATGTTGACATTGATGAAGAGGAACTGGAAAAGGATCCTACAGATGATGATCTGGATTTAGATGACTCTGTTGATGTTGATTATGGCGAAGATGATACAGAAGATTCTCTGATTGCAGAACATGCACAGTCTTCAAAGGACTATGATGATGACGATGAAGAGAATACACTTTCTATTAATGATACATTCGATCCAGTTGATGTAGACGAACCTACAGATGAAGATCTTCGTAACGAAGAAAATCTGGAAGAGAGTGAACGTAAGAAGGCAGCAAAGGGCGAGACAGACTTCAGCGAAAAGACATTCCTGGAAGATCCAGTAAAGATGTATCTGAAGGAAATCGGTAACTATAAGCTTCTTACTGGTGAAGAAGAAGTAGAGCTTGCCAAGAGAATTGAACAGGGTGATCAGCTGGCAAAGGATAAGCTTACAGAAGCTAACCTTCGTCTGGTAGTTAACCTTGCTAAGAAGTACGTGCGCCGTGGTATGGCACTTCTTGACCTGATTCAGGAAGGTAACATGGGTCTGATTAAGGCCGTTGAAAAGTTTGACTATCGTAAGGGATTCAAGTTCTCTACATACGCTACATGGTGGATTCGTCAGGCTATTACAAGAGCTATCGCTGACCAGGCTCGTACAATTCGTATTCCTGTTCATATGGTAGAAACAATCAACAAGCTTTCTCGTATTCAGCGTCAGCTTGTACAGGAACTTGACCGTGACCCAACCCCAGAAGAAATCGCTGCACGTATGGATATTACAGTAGAACGTGTACGTGAAATTCAGCAGATTGCTCAGGTACCTAAGTCACTGGAGACACCAATTGGTGAAGAAGATGATTCACACCTTGGTGAATTCATTCCGGATGAAAATACTGCAGCTCCTGATGAAGAAGCTTCTAAGGCTATGCTTAGAAAGGAAATCGAAGAAATCCTGGGCACACTGACAGATCGTGAGCAGCAGGTTATTCGTCTTCGTTTCGGTCTTGATAATGGCCAGCAGCAGACTCTGGAGCAGGTTGGTAAGGAATTCAATGTAACGCGTGAACGTATTCGTCAGATCGAAGCAAAGGCACTTCGTAAGCTGAAGTACCCAGCTCGTCAGAAGAGACTGAAGGACTTCCTGTAAAATGGATCGTAATATTAATTCTAATTTAACAAAAAGAATGCAGATGGTGGCGGGATTCATTCCGCCCCATTTTGTAATTGCAGACATTGGTTGTGATCATGCCTATGTTTCCATTGCAGCAGCTCTGAAGGATCCTTCCAGAAAAGTGCTGGCCATGGATGTGAGACCAGATCCTTTGAAGATTGCCAGGGAGAATATCCGAGAATTTGGGTTGGAAGACCAGATTGAAATTCGTCTTTCCAATGGCTTTGAAGCTTTGAAAAAGGATGAGTCAGATTGCGCAGTCATTGCAGGTATGGGCGGTCAGCTCATGCATGATATTTTGGCAAATGGACTTTGCAGGATGCATGATGGCTATGTATTGATTCTGTCACCACAATCAGAACCTGAACTGGTTCGTGGCTTTCTTAGAGAGCATGGTTTCACCATTGAAGCAGAGGATATGTGCTTTGATAAAGGCAAATATTATATTGCCATTCGTGCCGTTCTTCATTTGGAGGATGTCTCTTCCAGGGACATAAATGCTAAGGATGAAAAGAGCCTCCTTGCAGAAGACGCCCTGGATCAATATGGTGCCTGTCTCATTGGGGATAAAAATCCTGTGCTCATTGAATTTGTAAAAAGGGAAGAAGAAAAACTTCTTTCTGTTCAGGAAAAGCTGGGCAAGATGGATAGCCAAAGTGCAAAAGAAAGATATCAGGCAGTTACTTACGAATTGGAAAAGCTTGGATTTGTAAAGGATGCCTTAAAGAAATAAGGGGGTAAGTTTATGATTTGTCAGGATATTATTCAAGTATTAGAAAAACTATCACCAAAGCCCTATGCTTTAGGCTTTGATAATGTTGGACTCCTGGTGGGAGATTCCCATAAAGAAATCAAAAAAATCTTTGTTGCCCTGGATGCTGATGAAAAGACAGTGGATGAGGCTGTGGCTGCAGGAGTGGATATGCTTGTAACCCATCATCCAATGATTTTTAATGCCATTAAGTCTGTGAACGAAGAGAATGGACTGGGTAGAAAAATCCTCAAGCTGGCCGGCAATCACATTTGCCTGTATGCTATGCATACAAACTTTGATGTGATGGGGTCTATGTCGGATCTTGCGGCTAAGAGACTGGGTCTTGCCAAGGCAAGTGTTCTGGAATCCACAGCGGATGATGGAGAAGGAATCGGTCGTATTGGTGAGATTTCTGCGGTGAAGACCCTGGAGGATCTGGCAGACCTTGTGTGTAAGAAGTTTAAGCTGGATGAGGTGATTGTATACGGAGATCTTAAGGCTCGTGTAGAGCGAATCGGTATTATCCCAGGTTCCGGCAAGAGCATGATGGATGCGGCCGTGGAACAGGGGGTGGATGCCCTGGTAACTGGAGATTTCGGTCATCACGAAGGACTGGATGCCATTGAGGCTGGAATCAATGTAATTGATGCTTCCCATGCAGGAATCGAACGCATTTTTATTCCATTTATGGGCGAGTATTTGAAGGAACAGTTACCAGAAAAAATTGAAATTATTGAAAAAGATTTGCAGGAAACAGTACCAGGCAAATTTTATCATAGCAAATAAAAATTCGGCGCATTCTCAGGCTTTTGTTTTGGGGGTGCGCCGATTATAATTGGGTTGTAAATATTTTGTATAGGGGTGATTCATTTGGTAGATAAAAAGGTAATCAATTTAAAAATTGAACTGGCAAATGGAATGTGCAAGAATCTCACAGCTTTTGAAGGGGTGACGCTTACAGAAGTTGCAAAGCAGGTGTTTGGAGAAGAGGATAAAGAATATGTTGCGGCTTTTGAAGATGGAAGACTTCGGGAATTACATGCTCATGTCAACCATTCTGCAGACATTCGTTTTGTTTCTGTTCATTCAAATCTTGGTTTTGATTTATATAAGAGAAGCTTGATTTTACTCATGTTAAAAGCCACCAGCGATGTGCTAAAGGATGAGAATAGTCATGATGTGGTAAAAGTTCTTTACTCTTTAGGAAAGGGCTTTTTCTGCACGGCAGGTGAGAATATTACAGAAGAAAGAATTTCTGCCATTGGTTCTCGTATGAGAGTACTTGCAGAGAAGAATATCAAACTGGAAAAGAAAAGCGTATCTGTAAGAAAAGCCAAGCAGATCTTTGAAGAAAGAGGTCTTACAGAAAAGGCAAGACTTCTGAAATATCGGCGTTCTTCTAAAATTAATCTCTATCAGCTGGATGATTACAGTGACTATTTTTACGGCTATATGGTACCTTCCACAGGCTATCTTTCTGCCTTTGATATTGTGCCTTATGAGGATGGATTCGTTCTGGTTCTTCCAGATCAGGAGACTTTAAAGGTTCTGCCATATAAGGCACCACAGAAACTGTATCAAATCTTAAGAAAGTCTGAAGACTGGGGTGATGCCTTAGGTATTGATGGCGTTGGTGAATTAAATGATATCATTGTAGAAGGCAGAATGAATGAAGTAATGCTGATGCAGGAAGCTTTGATGGAGAAGCAGATTGCAGATATTGCAGAAAGAATAAGGGAAGAAAAGAGAAAGATCATTCTTATTGCAGGTCCTTCCTCTTCAGGAAAGACAACCTTCTCCCGTAGACTGTCCATTCAGCTCATTGCTCATGGCTTGTCGCCTCATCCAATTTCCATGGATAACTTTTTCAAGGAAAGGGTAGATACACCGAAACTTCCAAATGGGAAATACGATTTTGAATCCCTGGCAGCCGTGGACCTGGAGCTCTTTAATAAGGATATGAAGGCCCTGCTGGATGGAGAGAAGGTGGATATGCCAAACTTTGATTTCATGTCCGGTGAAAAAATATATTCAGGTGATGTGATGCAGATGGGACCTAATGACGTTTTGGTGGTGGAGGGAATCCATGCCCTGAATCCTGCCTCAACCTATGCCCTGCCAGCGGAACAGAGTTTTAAGATTTATATCAGTGCCCTGACTCAGCTGAATGTAGATGAACATAATCGAATCTCTACAACGGATACAAGACTTCTTCGCCGTATTGTGCGAGATGCCAGAACCAGAGGTAACGATGCCGCCAGAAGCATTGAAATGTGGCCAAGCGTAAGAGCAGGAGAGGAAGAGAACATCTTTCCATTCCAGGAAGAAGCGGATGTGATGTTTAATTCCGCTTTGATTTATGAGTTGTCTGCCATCAAGATTTTTGCAGAACCTTTGCTCTTTGCGGTTCCAGAAGATTCGGATGCCTATTATGAAGCAAAACGATTACTCAAATTCCTGGATTATTTTCTGGGAATTGATGCATCCAGCCTGCCACAGAATTCTCTGATGCGAGAGTTCATTGGAGGAGGCTGCTTTAAAATCTAATTCCTTTGCAAATGGGATTTGCATTCACAAAAGAATGTATTAGCAAAAGGATAGAAAAAAGATATGAATATAAAAATGCCACATGCTGCATTGCAACATGTGGCATTTTCTTTTCTTTAATGCGAGTCAGACGATAAGCCGGGTTATGTCGTTGGGTGATCATCTTTCTAGACCTTTTGTTACCAAAAGGTTCAAGCAACCTACCATGGCCAGTAATCGGGCGGGCAGCCCTTCATTGGTCAAACTTGGTCTTGCTTCGGATGGGGCTTGCAATGCCGTCTCTGTTACCAGATCCGCGGTGAGCTCTTACCTCGCCTTTTCACCCTTACCATTTCTGGCGGTTTGTTTTCTGCTGCGCTTTCCTGAGGGTTACCCCTAGCGGACGTTATCCGTCATCCTGCCCTGTGAAGCCCGGACTTTCCTCACCTGGAAATTCTTCCAGCCGCGACCACCTGTCCGACTCGCTAGGCGATTGTAACACAAAGGGGACTAGTGGTCAAAGTTGCTACAAATGAAATTGATTCGGGCTTATAATAAGAAGGTCAGAAAATGAAATTTATGGTAAAATGTTCAAGTTGATTATTTAATAGATAACGGGACTGTCTGTGGGCAGTTCATTTGCATATATTAGAAGTGTTATTTAAGAAATAGAGGTATTTTTTTGAAACGATTATTTATTGCGGAAAAACCATCGGTTGCTCAGCAGTTTGCACAGGTTCTTCACGTAAATGCCAGAAAGAATGGCTATTTGGAAAGTGATGAATACATTGTGACCTGGTGCGTGGGACATCTTGTAACCATGTCCTATCCGGATGCATATGATCCTTCTTTGAAGAAGTGGGCCTATGACACGATTCCTTTTGTTCCGGATGAATTCAAGTATGAGGTGATTAACAATGTTAAGAAGCAGTTTGATATTGTTTGTTCTCTGCTGAATCGTGAGGACGTGAGCACCATTTATGTCTGCACCGACTCGGGACGTGAAGGAGAATACATTTATCGTTTGGTGGATCAGATGGCAAATGTGGGTGATAAAAAAGAGAAGAGACGTGTGTGGATTGATTCCCAGACAGAGGAAGAAATCAAGCGTGGTATTAAGGAAGCAAAGCTGCTTTCAGAGTATGATAATTTATCCTCAGCTGCCTACCTTCGTGCCCAGGAAGATTATCTGATGGGTATTAACTTCTCCAGAGCTCTTAGTCTTAAGTATTCCTATTCCATCAGGCAGTATCTGGGACTGGATAAGTGCGTAATCGCCGTTGGCCGGGTTATGTCCTGTGTACTGGGGATGATTGTGAGACGTGAATGGGAGATTCGAAAATTCGAGCCAACGCCATTTTTCCGTGTGACTGCCTCTCTGGGTAAGAAGCCGGAAGAAGCAGATAATTCAACCCTCTTTCATGCGGAATGGAAGGCTGTGGCTGGCTCTAAATATGAGAACAGTCCAAAGCTTTATAAGGAAAATGGATTCAAGGAAAAGAAGGATGCTGAAGAATTAATTACTTATCTGGAAAATCCACTTCCTGTAACCATGAAGGTTCTTTCTGTTAATAGAAAAACAGAGAAAAAGAATCCACCTATGCTTTACAATCTGGCGGAATTACAGAATGAGTGTTCAAAGAAGTTTAAGATTGACCCTTCTCAAACCTTACAGATTGTTCAGTCTTTATATGAAAAGAAACTGGTAACTTATCCAAGAACAGATGCCCGTGTGCTTTCCACAGCGGTGGCAAAAGTTATTAATCAGAATATTAAGGGACTGGCATCCTATGACCCCCTGGCCATCTATGTCAATTACATTTTGAAGGAAAAGACATATGAGGGAGTTGCCAAGACCAAGTATGTAAATGATAAGGCAATTACAGACCACTATGCCATTATCCCAACAGGACAGGGACTGGGACAATTGCAGAACCTGCCGAATCTGGAGCGGGGCGTTTATGATTTGATTGCCAGACGCTTTATTGGAATTTTCTGTCCACCAGCAGAATATCAGAAGATGAACATTGTGTTGGAAAGACATGGAGAGCAGTTTACTGCCAACTTCAAGGAACTGGCAAAACCTGGTTTCTTAAAGGTGGTTGATCCAAAGGCTGCAGAGTCCAGAACAGAAAATGACGCTGACGATAAGACTGATGATAAGGGAGATGGGGCAGCTAAAAATGCAGATCAGCCTGCTGATGGCGTAGAGCCAGAAGAAAAGATGGCATCTCCTCAGGAAGCTGTGGAGTATTTGTCACGTCTTAGAAAAGGAAGTACACTGTCTGTAAATGGCTTCCATATCAAGGAAGGTAAGACCCAGTCTCCAAAAAGATATACATCTGGTTCTATGATCCTTGCCATGGAAAATGCTGGTCAGCTTATTGAAGATGATGAACTGCGTGAGCAGATTAAGGGCTCCGGTATCGGTACTTCTGCCACACGTGATGCCATCATCACCAAGCTTGTAACCAATACCTATATTAATCTGAACAAGAAGACCCAGGTGCTGACACCGACCTTCCTGGGAGAGATTATCTATGTTGTGCTCTTTTATTCCATCAAGGGTATGCTGAGTCCTCGTCTTACAGCGTCCTGGGAAAAGGGCCTTAATATGGTGGCAGAGGGCTCTATTACATCGGATGAATATACCAAGAAAATGGACGATTTTGTGGTGCAGAATACCAATAAGGTAAAGGGACTTCGCAATGCAGATTCCCTGGTGCGCTTCTATCAGCAGATCGCGCCATATTATAAAGATGCAAAGGCTGCAAAGAAGCAAAAGGCTGACGCAGAATAAAAATAGGCGAAAGCCTAGATTAAAACTTAGTAGAATATTCAGAAAAAAACTTAGAAGAAAACATTAAAAACTCTATAAATTATTTGGCAAATGAGATGCGCAGTCCATTTGCATAAAGAATGGAGTTACTTAGGAGGCAATTATGAATCATCAGGAACTTGTAACAGTTAAGAACCTTTATGACCTTGAGCACACACAGGCGCGTCCGCTGCTGGAGTCTGTAACATATCCATGGGAGGCACTGGATAAAATTGGTGCTTTCATTCTGGAACTAGGAAAGCGGCTGGATAATGATCCAGACTATGAGAAGAGAGGCGAAACTGTCTGGATTCACAAGACAGCCAAGGTCTGGGATTCAGCTTACTTCGGCGATAATGTTATTATTGGACCAAACACGGAAGTTCGTCAGTGCGCATTCCTTCGGGGTAATGCCCTGGTTGGTGCTGATGATGTGGTTGGTAACTCAACAGAGCTGAAGAATGTTATCATTTTCGACCATGTAGAAGTTCCCCATTACAACTATGTTGGTGATGCAATTCTGGGTTACCATTCGCACATGGGCGCAGGTTCTATCACATCCAATGTAAAGGCTGATCGCAGCAATGTTGTTGTTAAGGGCTACGGTGAGTATTCAGATATCAATATCGAAACAGGTCGTTATAAGTTCGGCGCTATGCTGGGTGACTGGGTTGAAGTTGGTTGCAATTCTGTTCTGAACCCAGGAACCGTTGTGGGAAGACATTCTAATATTTATCCACTTTCCCCAATCAGAGGTTATGTACCAGAGAATTCTATTGTTAAGACTGGCAATGTTATCGTTCCAAAGAATCAGTAAGAATTACTAAAATCAGGCAAAATGGAATTGTCTTTTATTCCTTTATAAAGTAGAGACGAGGATTGAATTTTGACACATAAAGAATATGAAAAATTATATGAGGCATGTGCCATCTGTCCAAGAAAATGTGGTGCCAATCGTTTCGAGGGGCACACAGGATTTTGTAAGGAAACTTCTCGGCTTCGAGCAGCAAGAGCGGCTCTTCATATGTGGGAGGAACCTTGCATTTCGGGAAAAGAAGGCTCTGGAGCGATATTTTTTACAGGCTGTAATTTAGGCTGTGTCTTTTGCCAGAATTATGAAATTTCTCATGAAGATTCTGGAAAGGATTTAGATGCTGACAGACTTCTTCAAATCTTTTATGAACTAAAGGAGAAGAAGGCCAACAATATTAACCTGGTGACCTCTGACATTTATCTGCCAACGGTGGCAGAGGCCATAGAAAAAGCAAAGAGTCAGGGCTTTGATTTACCTTTCGTATATAACACTTCTTCGTATCTGAGAGTGGATTCCTTGAAGCTATTGGATGGTCTGGTGGATATCTATCTTCCTGATTTCAAGTACTTTACCAATCAAAAGGCTGGCAAGTATTCACTTGCTCAGGACTATCCGGAAGTTGTGAAGGCTGCCATAGAAGAAATGCATCGTCAGATTCCTGCCTGTTCTTTTGATGAGAGAGGTATGATGCGGAAGGGGATTATTGTGCGCCATCTGCTGATGCCTCATGGACTCCTGGAGGGTAAGATGATTGTGAAATATCTCCATGAAAAGTATGGAGATTCCATCTTCATTTCTCTTATGAATCAGTTCACACCGGACAAGGAGAAATTGAAGGATTATCCAGAAATCAGCATGCCAGTAACGGAAAGAGAGTACGACGAGCTCACAAACTATGCAGCTTCCCTTGGTGTTACCAATGGCTTTATGCAGGAGGGCGGAACCGTATCAGAAAGTTTCATTCCTGCTTTCAATTTTGAAGGAATTTAGATAAGAAGTAATAAATAAGAAGTCAGAAATAAGAAATAAGAAATTAGAAATTTGAGGGAATTTATGGAAATCAAAACACAAAAATGTCCATATGCGAAAAAGTGTGGCGGCTGTCAGATGGATGGTCGCTCTTATCAGGACTATCTTGCAGAAAAGGAGAGATGGATCAACGAGCTTCTGGCCAAGGAAGCTAAGAATCTTTTTGATGGCAGAATTCATCTGACAGGTATGCAGGATCCATATCATTACCGTTATAAGTGTAATGCGGCCTTTGGTTGGAAAAAGGATGGCACAGTACTGGCTGGTTCCTATATGGAAAAGACGCATCAAATCTGTGATCGTGACGATTGTCTGATTGAGAACAAGAAGGCAGATGAGATTGTTGTGGAAGTGAAGAAGCTTCTTCCTTCCTTCAAAATTAAGGTTTATAACGAAGACACCGGATATGGTTGGTTCAGACATACTATGGTTAGAGTGAGCCGTGCCACAGGTAAGGTTATGCTGATCCTGGTTGCTGTGGATTCGGTTTTCCCATCCAAGAATAATTTCGTTAAGGCTCTTCTTAAGAAGTTCCCTGAAATTGAAACAGTTATTCTGAATGTAAATGAAAAGCAGACTAATATGGTACTGGGAGACCGCAATATCACTCTCTACGGACCAGGCTTCATCGAGGATACTCTTTGTGGACTAAAGTTCCGCATTTCCCCTGGAGATTTCTTCCAGGTAAATCCAGTGATGACGGAACAGATTTACGAGACAGCCAAGAAGTTCGCCAAGTTAAAGAGCACGGACACAATTCTGGATGCCTATTGTGGTATTGGAACCATTGGCCTTACTGCCGCATCCAAGGTAGCAAATGTAATTGGCGTGGAATTAAACAAAGATGCCATTCGTGATGCCAAGAAAAATGCTCAGAGAAATAAAATTAACAATGCCAGATTTTTTGCTGGTGATGCTGGGGATTTTATTACAGAACTGGCAGAGGATGAGGAGACACCACTGGATGTGGTATTCCTGGATCCACCAAGAAGTGGAACAACAGAAGAGTTCGTAAAAGCCATTCAGGTGAAGAAGCCATCCCGTGTGGTTTATGTTTCTTGTAATCCAGAAACATTGTCTCGTGACCTTACTTTATTCCATAAGATTGGTTATGTCACAAAGCAGATGCAGGCCTTCGACCAGTTCCCGTTCACAGGGCATGCAGAAGTGGTGACAAGTTTGGTGCTGAAATAGAAGGATACATATTAGGGATTTGATTTTGTAGTTTACTAAAGTTGGGGAGATTATGAAGCAGGGTATTCTTGTGGTGACACAGGGAAGTATTCATCCGGTGGCACGTAGAAATGTAATAGATGATTTTGTGGGCTCTATTTCGGATCGATTTGAAGATGCCTTTGTTTTGTGTGCCTTTACTTCCCCTGAAGTAAGAACTTTTCTAAGACAAAGAGATGGGGAAAAGATGCGAGATATCCGAGCTTCCCTTTTGCATATGCAAATGGAAGGTGTGACGGATGCCACGGTTATTTCAACCCATGTATATGAAAATGAAGGTTATTTGTCCATGCGGGAACAGGTTTCTTCCTGTGCCAATATTTTCAAATCTATTCGTGTGGCAAGACCTCTTTTGCAGGATGAGACCGACCTGGATCTTTTTGCCAGAGCTGCCCACAGTGCATTTGCAGAAGATAAAAAAGACAGTGCTTTGGTTTTCTTCTTGTCTGGGGAAAAGACAAGAGGCAATGATATTTTTGAAAGTCTGGAAAATAAAATGCGCACCCATTTGGGCCAGGACGTTTTTGTTTCCACGCTTCGTGGTCGTATGAGAATGCATACAGTACTGAAGAATATTAATGGCAGTAAGGCTGTACTTGTACCACTGAGTTTCCTGAATAAGGGTCAGATTGGTAAGATGGAAGAAGAGGATTTGGATGCTTATCAGACATCTCTTACTTCCATGAATGAGGCAGGGCTGGATGTGGATGAATTATGTATGGGACTGGGAGAGTATGATGAATTCCAGAGACTATATTTAAGACATCTGATGGAAGCCATGAGAGACTGAAAGAAGGGGGCTGTGAAATAATCAGTCCATGAAAAAAAGAGAAGTAATAGCTGGAAACAGCCAATTACTTCTCTTTTTTCATGGTAAAATATTACCATGAACAATC
>Ga0129311_1000464_pt1 | contig 36245 bp, 26 predicted proteins | sample Go1ome_FD_94435 | JGI IMG/M metagenome (GOLD analysis project Ga0129311, IMG submission 94435) | Western lowland gorrila individual fecal microbial communities from Wisconsin, USA - Go1022B metagenome | ecosystem: Host-associated > Mammals > Digestive system > Large intestine > Fecal | place...
ATACATTGAGACTTGCGGATGTCAGCGCTGCCTTTGCCAGTATGGCGCCACAGCCAACATCGCTCACCATCAGTACAGAGCTCTTCACCAGCATCTCATTTAAGAGCAGCACACTTTCTGCAATAACTCTCATCATTTTAAGAGGTGGCTGAATAGCAACCAAAGTGGCTTCTTCTAATTTTCCTGCACGTTCCGGATCTTCCTTTGGGATTCCGTAGGCCCGGGATAAAGGCTCAAATGCAGCCTCATCCTCTTCCACTAAATCCAGTAATCTTTCACGAAGCATATCTCCCTGCTTCAAAATTCTCTGCAGATCATCTTCATATTCTGCATACTTCTTCTTGCCAGTGGTAAAATTGGCTGACATGGAACAGAGAGCAACCGCATAAGCTCCCACAAGAGCTGCAGCACCGCCACCACCTGGAACAGAAACCTTGGCAGAAAGCTTCTTTGCAAATTCACGGCTACTAATTTCAGTTAATTTCTCACTCATGGCTTTCCCCTTTTCTTAAACAATTAACCGGATTCCGGCAAATGGAATGCGCATCTCATTTGCCGGAATTATTTTAAAAAACAGGCGGGAACAACACGTGTACCCGCCTATATGCATTCTATTAGTTTGCTGGCTTATAAGATGACTTAAGACCAACGATACGATTCCAAACCTGCTTGTCTTCCTTAGAATCCTTAGAATCTACGCAGAAGTAACCATTACGGATAAACTGGAATGCCTTTGTAGGCTCCGCATTTGCAAGGCTCTTTTCAAGCTTGGCATTTGGACAAACGGTAAGAGAATTTGGATTGAAGTTCAGAGTACCATCTTCATTCAGCTTACCCTTTTCTTCATCGATGAGATTCTCATAAAGACGAACTTCTGCATCTACACAGTCAAGTGCGTTAACCCAATGGATAGTACCCTTAACCTTACGGGTTGCACAGTCGCCAAGACGTGTCTCTGGGTCATATGTAGCATGGATTTCAACCACGTTGCCATTTTCGTCTTTCACACAACCAGTACACTTAGCGAAGTAAGCGCCCTTAAGACGAACTTCATTTCCTGGGAACATACGGAAGTACTTCTTAGGAGGTTCTTCCATGAAGTCTTCTCTCTCAATATAAAGCTCACGAGAGAATGTAATCTCACGCTGACCTGCATTTGGATCATCCGAGTTATTATCAATTGGAAGAGACTCCATCTGTCCTTCTGGATAGTTATCAATGATAAGTTTTACTGGATCAAGAACACCCAGAACACGTGGAGCCTTAGGCTTCAGGTCTTCACGGATGCAATATTCAAGCATTGCATAATCACATGATGACTGAGACTTAGATACACCAGCCAGTTCCATGAACATCTTCAGAGATTCTGGTGTAAAGCCCCGACGGCGAAGAGCTGCCAGAGTTACAAGACGTGGATCATCCCAACCGTCTACTACGCCATCTTCCACAAGTTTCTTGATATAACGCTTACCAGTAACAACATTTGTCAGGTAAAGCTTAGAGAACTCAATCTGCTTAGGTGGGTTCTTGAATTCGGCTTCGCGAACAACCCAGTCATAAAGAGGTCTGTGATCTTCAAATTCCAATGTGCAAATGGAATGTGTAACACCTTCCACAGCATCCTCGATTGGATGAGCAAAGTCGTACATTGGATAGATGCACCACTTATCACCTGTATTGTGGTGATACATACGAGCAATACGATAGAGGATAGGATCACGCATGTTGATGTTAGGGCTTGCCATATCAATCTTTGCACGAAGAACCTTAGAACCATCTTCAAACTTACCATCTCTCATGTCACGGAAAAGCTGAAGGTTTTCTTCAACAGATCTGTCACGGTATGGGCTGTTTACACCTGGTTCTGTCAGAGTTCCACGCATAGCACGAATTTCATCAGCAGTAGAATCATCTACATAAGCGACTCCCTTCTGGATGAACTTCTCAGCGATTTCGTACATGTTATCGAAATAGTTAGAAGCAAAATAGATATCCCCATGGAAGTCTGCACCTAACCACTCTACGTCCTTAGCAATAGACTCAACGAATTCAGTCTTTTCCTTTGTTGGGTTTGTATCATCAAAACGAAGATTGAATACACCGCCATATTCTTTAGCAAGTCCATAGTTCAAAAGAATAGACTTTGCATGACCAATATGAAGGTAACCATTTGGTTCTGGTGGGAAACGAGTAACAATCTTAGAATACTTTCCTTCTGCTAAATCTTCGTCAATAATCTGTTCGATGAAGTTTTTAGAAGTCTTAACTTCTCCTTCTTCATTCTTCTTGATTTCTTCTGTGTCTGCCATTTCAGACCCTCCATTATCTTTAATCAGAGCAAGTAAAGATTGCTCCGTAAATCTCATTCCATAAAAGTTATTAGACCAATATAACGCATAGTGCCCGATTGTCAATCATCATCCATAGTTGGAAGAATAACGGAAGGTCCATGATCCTCTGTAGACGCCTCATCCTGTCCTTTGGATGCCAGCTGCATAAAGCCATCACGAATTTCCGCTTTTTCCTTTTCTTCCACTTCTTTCTGATGCTCAGCAAGAGCCTTTGCTTCTGCTTCAATCTTTGCCTTTTGCTTTTCCAGTCTTGCCTTTTCTTCTTCCAGGCGATTAGCTGCTGCAGCTTCTTCTGCAAGTCTTTGCTTTTCTTCTTCCGAAAGTTCTTCCTCTTCTTCCTCTTCCGAGAGAGCCAGAGCCTTTTCATCATCCGGACTAACTACTTCAAATGCAGAATCAATGCCAAATGGTCTTGACTTCAGTGCATCCTGTACATAGTCAGATTCTTCTTCCTCCAGATGTGGAATGTTCTTACCAACATTATTATCTTCCGCATGTTCCAGGATAATTTCTCCAGTATCCTCATTCACAGCGTAGCCCTTGTTACGACTAATCTTTACTGTTGAACCTGGTTCATTTACCTGCTTTGCTTCCTCTTCATAAGCCTGTCCCTGATTCTGCATTTCTTCCTGATAGGTTTCAGGAGTTTCCTCATCAGGTTTGCTTGTTTCTGTCTCAGTTTCTACTTTTTCGGATTCAGCTTCTTCTATATTCTCAGGCTCTTTTGCCTCCTGTCCCTGAAGAATCTCTTCCTCTGTCACTTCCTCTACAGAAGATTTTTCATCAAGATTTTCAAAACCATCCATTGTTTCAGAAGCAGAATTCTCTATGGAAGACGAATTCTCAGAAGCTGTATCGTCAGAAGTTCCTTCCAGATTCTGATCAGCTGTTAAAACCATAGTCTCTGATTCAGATTCCTCTTCACTATTTCCATATTCATCCGCATCTGCAGATTCCAGAATCAGGTCAGTTGCACTCTTACGACCCAGGCCTTTGGATTTTAATTCCTGTAATTCACGATTTAACTTCTGGTTCTTGAAAGCCATATATATAATCATAACTGCCATGGCAAGCATAAGAATCAGGATGCCAGAGAAAAAGGACTTAAATCCTGTTTGCATAAACAAATCTAATATCATGGACATACCTCCATTTCTTAAAGTCTGCTACCAAGATATATAAAAATAGCTGTAAATCGAGAATGATTTACAGCCAGATGAGCCGCCAACCGGAATCGAACCGGCGACCTCAACATTACCGATGTTGCGCTCTACCGACTGAGCTATGACGGCGTTCAATGAGATTTACTATACCATAACAAGCCATTCAGGTCTACAAAAACTTTAGGATATAAAGCTTTATAGAGCTTGTATTTATAAGGAATCTGTTAGCTTTCACCAACAGATTCCCCACAAATATTCCAATGCGTTCATAAAACAGGAATGACCTATAAAAATCTTACTCATTACCAGACAGAAGAATTCGGTCATTATCCAGATTCTTACCAGAAACCTTTGCGAAGTTCTCCAGAAGATCATCTACTGTCATGCCACTTCTCTCCTGGTCACGAACATCCAGAACAATATTACCCTTATCCATCATAAGAGTTCGATTTCCCAGTTCCAGAGCCTGATGCATATTATGAGTAACCATAAGGCAAGTCAGATTATTTTCCTTTACGATGGACTTGGTAAGTTCCAGAACCTTATCGGCCGTGGCAGGATCCAATGCCGCTGTATGTTCATCCAAAAGAAGAATCTTGGGTGTAACCAGAGTTGCCATAAGAAGAGTCAGAGCCTGACGCTGACCACCAGAAAGTAACCCCACAGGATTCTTCATTCGGTCTTCCAGTCCCATACCTAAAAGAGCAAGTTTCTCACGGAAAAGTTCTCTTTCCTTCCTGGATACCCGGCTGAAAATAATTTTATTACGGGAAGCTCTTAAGTAGGCAACAGAAAGATTCTCTTCAATTGTCATATTAGGCGCTGTTCCCATAAGCGGATCCTGGAAAAGTCGTCCAATATACTGACTTCTTTTATGTTCTGGTACAAATGTGATGTCCTCATCGTCCAGATCAATGGATCCTTCATCTACAAAGAAAGATCCGGAAATTGCATTAAAAAGTGTAGACTTACCAGCACCATTGGAACCAACGATGGTAATAAAGTCTCCATCCTGAACGGTAAGATTCAGGTTTGTAATTGCCTTCTTCTCATTCACAGTACCTGGGTTGAAGGTCTTAGAAATTTTACGAATCTTTAACATTTCTCAGTCCTCCTTCTCATTTGCTGCAGTAGAATCTTCTTCGCCAATTCCATTTGCCAGGGCAAGGCGATTCTTTCTGGCTTTTCTCTTCTGTCCCTTCAACTTCAGCATCTTCTTGGCAGATGGTGCTGCGATAGCTACAGCAACGATAAGAGCAGATACCAGCTTAAAGAATTCAGTTGGCACATTCAGACGCAGGGCAAGGGATACGATAAATCTGTAAATGCAGGAACCGATTACCACAAAAATAATCTTCTTCAGCATATTTCCCTTGTTGTAGAAAATACTACCGATAATAACAGAGGCCAGGGCTACTGTTACCATACCAGTACCTCTTGTAATATCTACGGACTTGTCATACTGAGCAGTTAAAGCACCAGCAAGACCGGTAAATGCATTTGCCACGCACATACCAACTACAATTGTAAATCCTGTATTAATAGAGGATGCACGGACCATGGCTGGACTGTCACCCGTTGCACGAATTGAAAGACCAAGACGAGTTCCCAGGAACCACCAGATCAGGAAACATGCAATCAGAACAATGACAGTTACTGTAATGAGCTTATACCACTCTGCCCAGAAGGCGCCAGGAATCAGTCCCTTAACCAGAGAAAAGAGAGTATCTGTACCAAATACAGCCACATTGGATTTGAATCCCATAACCGCAAGGTTAATGGAATAAAGACCAGTGTTTACGATGATACCAGCTAAAATACTTTCCACTCCAAACTTGGTCTGCAGAATTGCTGTAACAAATCCGGAAAGTACACCTGCAGCAATAGCTGCAAAAATTGCAAGAATTGGATGACCTGCCAGAGTTACGATGGCAGAAACAGCACACCCCAACGTATAGCAACCATCTGTAGAAAGATCACAAATATTCAAAATTTTAAAAGAAATAAATAAAGACAAAGCAACCAGGCCATAGATCATTCCCAGTTCCAGCGCAGTCTGAACAATTCCTACGGTAATAAAGCCTTCCATAAACCAACCTCTTATCATTTTTGTATAAATAAAACAGCGATATGCCAGGAGCATACCGCTGTGAATTGTACCATATTATGGAATTTCCGTCACCATGACAGTAAAGAAAATTCATTTAGAAAAATGAATTTCTAAGCCAAATTCATTTGCACTACTGGGAATCTGAATCAGATGAAGTTGCTGCATCGAATTCCTGCTTAGTTGTAGTTTCCTTAATTTCTGTGCAGTAAGGCTTAAATGCTGCTTCTACTTCTGAAAGGTCGTAGCCAAGTTCTTCACAAGTTTCTGTGTTAATCATAGCAAGACCGTTATCAAATGTCTTAACAGGCATTGTAGAAATATCTTTACCATCTACAAGAATTTCAGAAACCATGTTTGCTGTCTCACGGCCAAGGTTTGCATAATCAACACCATAACCAACGAAGGTTCCGTTCAGAGCGAAGGAATCAGCACCTGCATAATGAGGAATCTTTGCTTCGTTAAACTTTTCATAGATTGCAAGTTCAGACTTCATGATTGTGTTATCTGTTGGAGTGAATACTGCGTCAACGCCCTCAGCAATCAGGGCATCCGCTGCTGATGAAACTTCATCAACTGTTGTACCTGTCTTTTCAACGTATTCAACGCCCTTTTCGTCAAGAATAGCCTTTGCATCAGCAATTGCCTGAGTGGATGCATCTTCTGACTTAGAGTAAAGAAGACCAACCTTCTTTGTGTCAGGATTCTGAGCAAACATAAGGTTAAAGATTGCTTCTGTATTCAGAGCATCTGAAGTACCTGTAATATTTCCGCCTGGTTCATCCATGGAAGCAACAAGCTTTGCACCAACTGGATCAGAAGAAGCTGCAAATACGATTGGAATCTGATCATCTTCTGTTGCTGCCTGCATGATCTGAGCTGTTGGAGTTGCGATTGCTACAATGAGATCAACCTTATCAGCTACAAGATCTGCTGCGATCTGGTTGAGAGTTGTACCATCAGCCTGACCATTCTCGTACTTAATATTAAACTTTACATTCTTTTCTTCGCCAAGTTCAGCAAGTCTTGACTCAATATTCTCTTCAATCTGATTGAGAGAAGCATCGTCAACATACTGAACAACACCAACAGTATAAGTCTTCTGACCATCATCCGCTGTTGCTGCTGTTGAGCCTGTGCCACTTCCACAAGCTACCATAGATGTGCACATTGCTGCACTTAAAAGAATTGCTGCTGTCTTTTTTAAAAAGTTCTTCTTCATTACTGGCTCTCCTTTAGATTTACATAAAATCATATTATGATTGCTGAAATATAGCACAGTTCTGTATAAAATACAATAGCAAATCAGCAGCATTCTCCATGATACCGATTTGCTATAAACTGCTTAAATATTGATATTATACAGGATTGAATAGATAAATCACTAACTTAGCAAATTTATATTTTTGTATAAATTTTGATAATTAAGAATAATATTCATACTATATTCAGTATTTAATGAAATTAGATGAATGATTCACCCCAGATAGATTAAGCAAACAAAAATTATTTAGCCATTCTCTGTCTTACAATTTCAAAGGCAAGGACACCTGCTGCAACAGATGCATTCAGGGAATCAATATCACCGTCCATAGGAATGGATGTAATAAAGTCACATTGTTCCTTAACAAGACGGGAAACGCCCTTACCCTCATTACCAATAACCAAACCAATTGGGCCTGTCAGATTCTGTCTATACATGGTTTCACCACCCATGTCAGCACATACAAACCAAAGTCCCTTATCCTTTAAATCCTGAACTGTCTTTGTAATGTTTGTAACCTTTACAACTGGAGTATATTCAATGGCGCCAGCAGAGGCCTTAACAACTGTTGGAGTAATTCCTACTGCTCTATTCTTTGGAATGATAACACCATCAGCACCAGCAAGGTTTGCTGTACGGATGATTGCGCCTAAGTTATGAGGATCCTCAATGCCATCCAGAATAAATACGAATGGTGCATGCCCCTTCTTCTCAGCATGAGCGAAAATATCTTCCATCTCGGAATAGTGATATGCAGCTGTCCTGGCAATCACACCCTGATGATGTCCGGATTCAGAAATCTGATCCAGGCGATCCTTAGAAACACGAGTTACATTTGCTCCAGTGCCCTTTACTGCCTGAAGAATTCTGGCAATGGTTCCATCAGAAATGCCTTCCTGTACGAAAAGCTTTTCAATGGTCTTTCCTGCACGGATAACTTCCAGAACTTCGTTTCTACCCTCTACCTGTGTAGACAGAACTTCTTCGCCATCCTTCTCTTCCGCTGCGTAGTCATCTGCATCGGCGTCAATCTCATTTGCCTGACTTTCAGCAAAGCCATCTGACTTTCTATCCTCATAGCCATGCTTCTTTCTATAGTCATCAATCTGACCCTGGCTTGGCTTCTTGAATTTCTTAGGATCAACCTTACCCTTATATGGTTTTAACTTCTTGGAATAATCGTTATTTTTCATTCATTTCTCCTGCCATTTCCATAATGGCATCTACTATTTCTTCTAAGCGATCCGTTCTCCCTGACAAATAGAGGTATCCAATCATGGCTTCAAAACCAGTTGCTTTTTTATATTCTGCAAGACTGGCATTCTTAGCCTTACTATGTGACTTTGCATTTCTTCCACGGCGGAACATCTCCAATTCCTCCTCAGAAAGAAGGTCCTTCTTACTATCCATGAAGGCTGCCTGGCACTTGGCACAGACAATAGCAGTCACTCTCTTATGATACTTTTCTGGCTGCATATTGGACTTTTCTACAAATCTTCTTTTAATCAGAAGATCAAATACAGAGTCGCCAATATAAGCAAGGGCCAGAGGTGAATAGGTTGAGCTTATTACTTGCGAATCCATTTAACGCCTTCCCTTGTATCCTTCAGTTCAATGCCCATTGCAAGAAGCTCATCACGGATTTCATCAGCTCTTGCGAAATTCCTATCTTTTCTTGCCTGTGTACGTTCAGCAATCAGTGCTTCGATATCGCTATCCAGAACCTGTGCCTTACGCTCCAGCTTAATTCCAAGTACATCTTCTGAAAGAACCTTAAGTTCCTTATAGATACCTTCAGCAAATGCAGCTGTTGAATTTTCATTTACATTTGAATTAGAGAACTTAATCAGTTCGAAGATAGCTGAAATTGCATCCGCTGTATTTAAGTCATCATCCATAGCCTCATCAAACTGCTTTACGAAGCCTGCAACTTCCTTATCCAGCATTGCCTGCTCTTCTGCAGTAATTGGATCCTTGCTACCCTTCTCCATGGTATCGCGAAGCTTTTCAGCACCATTGAAGATTCGGTCAAGTCCATTTGCAGAGGACTGAATCAGATCAGCTGAGAAGTTCAGTGGTGTACGGTACTGGGCAGAAAGCATAAAGTATCTGAGTACCTGACCGTTGTACTTCTTTGTAATATCACGAACTGTGAAGAAGTTACCAAGTGACTTGGACATCTTTTCGTTGTTAATCTTCAGGAATGCATTATGCATCCAGTACTTAGAGAATTGTTGTCCATTCGCAGCTTCTGACTGTGCTATTTCATTTTCATGATGAGGGAAAATGAGATCTTCGCCACCGGCATGAATATCCAGAGTTCCACCAATGTACTTACGTGACATTACTGAGCACTCTAAATGCCAGCCCGGACGGCCTTCGCCCCATGGTGACTCCCAGGCAGGTTCCCCTTCCTTCTTTGGCTTCCAAAGAACGAAATCAAGTGGATCTTCCTTTTCATCATCCCCAGTAACCTTCAGAGCATGGCTCTCATCTCTGTGGCCAGATTCCAGATCATCAATATTCTTATGAGAAAGCTTACCGTATGTTGGGAATGAACGAACACGGAAATAGACTGTGCCATTCTTCTCATAAGCATGTCCCTTTTCAATAAGTTCCTGAACCATGGCAATCATATCCGGAATTTCAAGAGTAGCCTGTGGATGTGTTGTTGCTGGAAGAATGTTCAGTTCTGCCATATCCTTCTTGCACTCTTCAATGTATTTCTCAGAGATTTCAATAGAAGGAACACCTTCTTCATTGGCTCTCTTGATAATCTTATCGTCAACGTCTGTGAAGTTTGAAACGTAATTTACTTCATATCCCTTGTATGTCAGGTAACGACGAAGTGTATCAAAAACGATCATAGGACGAGCATTTCCGATATGAATATAATCATAAACAGTAGGTCCACAAACATAGATGCCGACCTTACCTTCCTTTACTGGCTTAAATAATTCTTTTTTGCGATCTAAAGTATTATAAATTCTCATTATTTTTTCCTTTCCGGATAGACCTTTTAAATCAGTACAAGGATAGGCGAAAGCACCTTAATTGTCAATGAAAAGGGGGGATTTGACTCGGATTTAACCAATCTTTTCCCTATAGCAGGAAATAAGAAAACGCAGTCCATTTGTACAAATGAACTGCGTTTCCTTTTTATCAATTGTATTTATCCTTATTACCTTCCAAATATTCAGGCCTTCTCTTGGCAAACTTACTTTGTCAGCATACCGAGAATTTCATTCGATCTTGCAAGGAACTTTGTAAGTTCTTCTGCTGTAAGTGGACGATTTGCAAGAAGAGCCAGATCGTAAAGCTGCTGGCAAACAGTAGTTGTCATCTCTCCTTCAGGATTGTCCAGTACATATTTAACCAGCTTGTTATTTGCATTCAGAACTAATGTTTCTGCACGATTTCCAAAATCAGGGCCATTCATGCCACCCATGTTGTAAGCTTTCATCATTTCAGCCATGCGTCTGCCACTTTCATCCTGGGTAAGCAGAGAAGATACATTTTCATCCTTCAGGGATTCTACCTTAAGCTGAATCTGTTCTTTTCCAAGAGCCTTCTTGAAGACCTCTGTCAGAGACTCTGTGAACTTCTTTGCATCTTCTTCAGAAAGTTCTTCTCCCTTGAATGTATCGGAAACATCAGAATCGATACGGAAGAATTTAACATTCTCATTCTTCATTTCCAGACTTGTGATAAATGGATTATCAATATTATGTGTCAGATAGAGAGCATCCATCTTCTCATTCTTGAACATTTCAATATACTGAGCCTGAGCCTGTTCATCAGAAACGTAGAATACCTTATTTTCATGACTTTCCTTAGCTGCCTCTAAGTAGTCAGGAAGTGTAATATACTTTCCTTCCAGATTCTTGAAAATCATGTAATCCTTCATCTTATCATTGAACTTCTCATCTTTCAGGCAACCGAACTTGATGAATGGAGAAATATCGTCCCAAAGCTTTTCATAATCTTCACGACGAGTCTTGCACATGCCGATGAGCTTATCTGCTACCTTCTTTGTGATGTAGTCAGAGATTTTACGAACAAATCCATCATTCTGAAGAGCTGAACGAGAAACATTCAGAGGAAGATCTGGGCAGTCAATAACACCCTTCAGGGCAAGCAGCCATTCAGGGATAACTTCTTTGATGTTATCCGCAACAAATACCTGATTGTTGTAAAGCTTTACTGTGCCCTCCAAAGTATCCATGTTTGGATTAATTCTTGGGAAGTAAAGAATACCCTTTAAGTTAAATGGATAATCCATATTCAGATGGATCCAGAAAAGTGGCTCCTTGAAGTCCATAAATACCTTAGAATAGAACTCCTTATAATCTTCATCCTTGCAGTCGCCAGGTGTTTTAACCCAAAGTGGATGAATATCATTTAAAGGCTTAGGAGCATCCTTTTCCTCCGTATCCTTTTCCTTTTCAGAAGCATCGGATTCAGCAGAGTCAGCTTCTTTTGCTAAATCCTCATCTTCCTTGGAATCACTTGACGCGCCACCAATCAGATCATCTTCTTCAGCTGCCTTCTTTGCTGCCTTTTCCTTCTTATCTTCTGCTTCTTTTACTTCTGCCTTAGCTTTAACTTCCTCAGCCTTTTTCTTTGCTTCATCTACATTTACAAAGTAGATTTCTACAGGCATGAAGGAACAATACTTCGTAATAACTTCTCTGCACTTATATTCATTGGCAAATTCCAGAGAATCTTCAGACAAGTAAAGAGTAATTGTTGTGCCACGCGACTGGCGATCTCCTTCCTTCATTTCGAAAGTTGTACCGCCATCACTCTCCCAATGTACTGGAAGTGCGTCCTTCTTATAAGAAAGAGTATCAATAGTAACACGCTCAGCAACCATGAATGCTGAATAGAAACCAAGTCCAAAATGACCAATAATCTGATCATTTGCATCCTTATCCTTATACTTCTCCAGGAAGTCTGCAGCTCCTGAGAAAGCAATCTGGTTAATATACTGGTCTACCTCATCACGAGTCATACCCAGACCATTATCTTCAAAAGTAAGTGTCTTTTCCTTTGCGCTTGCATAGACAGTAACTTTGTAGTTCTCACCCTGCACGGACTCAGCTTCTCCCAGAGAAACCAGACGCTTATGCTTCGTGATAGCATCCACGCCGTTTGAGATCAGCTCTCGGATAAAAATATCATGATCGGAATAGAGCCACTTCTTAATGATTGGGAAAATATTTTCCGAATTAATTGTTAAACTACCTTTTTCTGTTGCCATGAAAAAACCTCTTTTCTATCAATCGTTTTCTTCTCGTCCGACATAATTTTTCGAACACGTCTATAATAGTATCGAGGTTTTAAAAAGTCAATAGCACTCAACTGAGGTGAGTGCTAATTCATATTAATTTCATATTTTAAGCCAGTGCTTTTTTAATAGCTGCCTTTACAATCTCATGCCAGGCCTGGTCGGAAGAAGGATCCATATGGAAGGTCTGAAAAGAAACTGATGTGGAAACCACCATGGTCTTGGCCTGAAAATGTATGGTCACAGACAAGCTGGAAAGATCATCCTGAAGAATATGCTCAGCCCCTGCAAAGTTTGTAAGCATGTCCTCTCCTGCCAGAAGGGCTATTTGAAAATCATCCGGAACAGACTCCGACTGTAATATCTGCCAGAATACTTTTCTCGCTACTTCCCACTTGGCATTGTCTTTTCTACCAGACATTTCTGTAGTAAAGCCATTATGAATCACCATATGATATAGATTAAAATCTGCCCAAAAAGAATCATTAAGCAGACTTCCAATCATTTTATTTTTTTCATCAATTTCTATTGTTTTCATTGAACTATATTATCCATTCTTTCATTTTGAGAGGAATGCACATCTCATTTACCAGAGACTTAAGAGAATTACTGGGTACTCACTCTTAATATCTGGTAATCATCCTGGCCAGTAATTGAATACATGATATGACTTACATTGGTATTTTCGAAAATACCCTGGAGCTGGTTTTCACCCATATTAAGGCCATTCACTGCAACTTCCACCACAGTATTTCCTGCAGAAAGTTCCTGACCCACCTGGCGGGTAAGGTTATTGTAATCTGAGAAATAAAGTCCATTTCGATAGAAGTAGTTGGCTTCCATGGAGCTACACTTCTCACCAGTCTTCTTCTCCCAGCTATGATTTCTTTCCAGTATCTGATCAGAAACATTAAAGTACTGATGAGACAGAATCTGGCCCTCTCCCACGGGATCATCCCAGGTTGGATCCACCTCATACCATACTCCGGAAACCTGAACCTGACACCAGGCATGATTTTGAGTGGATGACACCCCATTCTGATCTGTGCTGCTGGCTTCTCCCACCATAAAATTTACAGGAATGCCTTCACAGGACAGGAGCAAATGGAATGCGGCAGCATATCCACTACACACCGCTCTTTCATTAACAAGGGCGCCATATGCTGTGAACTCACTTTCATCCCCATCTGAGCTTTCCCCATAAACACAATGGTTAACCAGATAGTCATGAAGAGCCAGTTCCTTATCATAATCCGACATACTGGCACTGACAGTATTTGCCAGTACACTTTCTACTTTTCGATAGAGTTCCTTGGCAGTCTCTTTCTCTGCAGGAATTTCTTTTCCACTAACAATGGCGTCATACACATACATGGAATCTGCACGAACTGTATCAAAGGTAACTCTTCTGTATCTACCCGCTGTGGAGAATGTGGATAGTGATTTTACATTTCCCTGAACCGTATCAATATAATAATTAATTCTTTTCAATTCATCTTCACTGATTTTTGAAGAAACCTTAATGGTGACACTGGAATCACTACCATCCTTCAAGGCCATATTTATAGCTTTTGCCACCTCTTCCATGGAATCCGCCTTGGATATATTGGTAAATGTGGCAAGAGGTTCTTTCCCTGTCTCTTTTCCATACATAAAAAGGGAAAGACCAAGTATCATTAATATAACAATCGTCCAAATTATTTTTCTCATTTTCGTCCCCTTGAAAAAAATACTACCACTGGCAATCATAGCATAAAATGAATCTTTTGACACTCATGTAAGATATGCGGTAAAATCTCATAGAAATTTATCACTTTAAAGCAAAACACGAAAGGTGGATACAATATGGCACAGCTTTGGGGCGGTCGCTTTACCAAGCAGACCGATCAGTTAGTTTATAATTTCAACGCGTCAATATCATTTGACCAGAAGTTCTTCAAGCAGGATATTGAAGGCTCAATCGCTCACGCTACTATGCTGGGAAAGGCAGGCATCGTTACAGAGGAAGAATCTGCAAATATCGTTGCTGGTCTTAAGGGCATCTATCAGGATGTTCAGGATGGCAAGCTGGAAATCACATCAGAATATGAAGATATTCATTCCTTCGTAGAAGCAAACCTGATTGACCGCATCGGCGATACTGGTAAGAAGCTTCACACAGGACGTAGCCGTAACGATCAGGTTGCTCTGGATATGAGACTCTATGTTCGTGATGAAATTAAGGAAACAGAAGAATTAATCAAGGATCTCCTTCAGGAACTCTTAGTTCTGGAAAAGGAAAACATCCACACATACATGCCTGGTTTTACTCATTTACAGAAGGCTCAGCCTGTTACTTTTGCTCATCACATTGCTGCATACTTTGAAATGTTCAAGCGTGACTACAGCCGTTTAGTTGATTGCAGAAACAGACTTAACCTTTGCCCGCTTGGTTCCGGTGCCCTGGCTGGTACAACATACCCTCTGGACAGAGAACTCACTGCTTCTCTTTTGAACTTCGATGGTCCAACACTCAACTCCATGGATTCTGTTTCTGACAGAGACTACGTGATTGAGTACCTGAATGCACTGTCTATTATTGCTATGCACCTGTCTCGTTTCTCTGAAGAAATCATCATCTGGAATTCAAACGAATATCAGTTCATCGAACTGGATGACGCTTATTCCACAGGTTCTTCTATTATGCCCCAGAAGAAGAATCCTGATATTGCTGAACTTGTACGTGGTAAGACTGGTCGTGTATACGGCGCTCTCATGTCTATGCTCACAACAATGAAGGGAATCCCTCTGGCATACGATAAGGATATGCAGGAAGATAAGGAACTTACATTTGATGCCATTGATACGGTTAAGGGCTGCGTTCTCCTCTTCACTGGCATGATTAAGACTATGAAGCTCAACAAGGACAAGATGGAAGCATCTGCCATGAAGGGTTTCACCAATGCCACTGACGCTGCGGACTACCTTGTTAAAAAGGGTGTTCCATTCCGTGATGCTCACGGTATTATCGGTCGCCTGGTTCTCTACTGCATCGACAATCAGAAGTCTCTTCTGGATTTAAGTATCGATGAATACAAGGCAATTGATCCTGTATTTGAAGAAGACGTTTACGACGCAATTTCTCTTGAGACTTGTGTAAACCTTCGTAACACCATCGGCGCTCCTGGCCCAGATGCAATGCAGAAGGTAATTGATATCAACGAAGCATATCTGAAGAGCCTTAACTAAAGAAATCGCACATGCAAAAGAACTGCTCAGACATCTGGGCAGTTCTTTTTTTATTTAGCAACTGCCATTCATGATCGAATCCCAGCCCCCAGGAAAATAAAAACAGGGCACGAATTTTCATCCTATGCCCTGTATATTTCATTCTCAAAACCCATCCGCAAAACTCATTTGCATTTCTCTTTTAATTATCTTACCCAGTAACGGAATTCTTCATCCCCCAGACGAATGTAATCATCATTCTTCAACATAATCTCAATACCTGGCTGAATCAGTTTACCATTAATAAAGGTGTGGTTTGTAGAATCATTATCTCGCACATAACACTCACCATTGCTGATACGGAAGGTAGCATGTTTACGGCTGACCTTCTTATTGTCAGTAATCTGGTAGTTTGCATCCACAGACTTGCCCACCAGGAATTCCTTGTGGAGAATTGGAATCAGTTCATTTGTACGAAGACGCACAAGATAAGGAACCGGATTCTCATAATTAGAAGATGTGGCAAGGATTGATGTGCCACCAGCCACCGGTGCATTCTCATCCTCTTCGTCCTCTAATATATCTTCCTTCTCCAGGGAAAGAATGTAGTTATAGAAATCAGCAAGGTCGAACATGAGCTTAGAATCCAGGAACTTCAAAATCTTTTCTACACATTCCACACAATCCATATTGGCAAAACGAACCTTGCTAATAAAGGTCTGAATAAATTCTGTAACATTACAGTCTGCAAACTTCTTATCCACAGGCATGAAGATCAACTGAATATCCAACGTAGAAAGTTCAATATACATGTAATGTATATTGAGAAGCAGTTTATTCAGAGACATCTTGTTCTCTTTAAAATAAAGAAGCTGATTCAGAATATTGGAAAGAATAGAAAGAAACTCTCCCTTATAAAGCTGTTTTCTCAAAAACTGCTCAAAAGGAAGTGTGGCAGGAATCTTAAACTGCAAAGCACGAACCCCATCCACAGCAACAACCTGACAAGTAGTCAGATTGCCTACAAATTCATAATTGTACATAGTCATCTCATACTGATCGACTGGTACATCTTCTTCAAGTTTGAAATTCAGAGTAAACTCGTCGTAACTCTTATTCTCTCTTGTATCGTCCATTATGACACCCCCAAAACCCCGTAAGTATTTACCCTTTCTGTTCGGACAGATTATTGATAAATATAACTAAATATTAGCATTATTTTTGTGCATTTTCAATATTTGCCTAAATTTTTTTAACAATTTACACCCCACTTTTGCAATCCCCATGCAAATGAACTTAAAAAAGTAGCCGGCAAGGAATACCGACTGCTTTCATCAAATGGAATTTATGCGCATTCCATTTGCATGATTATTTATTTCTGTTAGCTCTCATTCTCATACGAGAATCAAGAATCTTCTTACGGATACGAAGGTTCTCTGGTGTGATTTCCAGAAGTTCGTCATTATTCAGGAAGTCCAGTGACTGCTCAAGAGACATGATCTTAGGTGGTACAAGACGAAGAGCTTCATCAGCACCTGAAGAACGTGTGTTTGAAAGATGCTTTGTCTTACATACGTTTACTTCGATATCTTCTGCCTTACCTGTTTCACCAACAACCATACCACCGTATACATCAACACCAGCACCGATGAAGAGTGTTCCACGCTCCTGGGCGTTGAAAAGACCGTAAGTGATTGAAGTACCATTTTCGAAAGCAATAAGGGAACCATTAGAACGATAGTTCATATCTCCCTTATAGTTATCATAACCATCAAATACAGTATTGATAATACCATTGCCCTTTGTAGCTGTCATGAAAGGTCCACGGAAACCAATCAGTCCACGAGATGGAATTCTGAATTCCAGTCTTGTCATACCACTCTTTGCAGGAGCCATACCATTCAGTTCACCCTTACGTACGCTCATCATATTGATAACTGTACCTGAGAATTCTTCAGGAACGTCTACAACTGCCATTTCGAATGGTTCAAGCTTGTGGCCTCTCTCATCTTCCTTGTAGATAACCTCAGCCTTAGATACTGCGAATTCATATCCTTCACGACGCATATTTTCAATCAGAACGGAAAGGTGAAGCTCACCACGTCCTGAAACCTTGAAACGGTCCATATCTTCTGTATCTTCTACACGAAGAGATACATCCGTATTTAATTCTCTATAGAGACGGTCTCTGATCTGACGAGAAGTAACATACTTACCTTCCCTACCAGCAAGTGGCGAATCATTAACCATGAAGTCCATAGAAATTGTTGGGTCAGAAATCTTCTGGAATTCGATTGCATTTGGAAGATCCAGTGAGCAAAGCGTATCACCAATCTTAAGATCAGCAATACCAGAGATTGCTACGATTTCACCAACCGTTGCTGTCTGCACATCTGTACGTGCAAGACCATTATATGTGTAAAGCTTTGTAACCTTAACCCGCTCTGAGCGATCTGGCTCATGGTGGTTAACGATTAAAGCATCCTGGTTCAGCTTGATTGTACCGTTATCAATCTTGCCAACACCGATTCGGCCTGTGTATGCATCATAGTCGATTGTAGAAATCAGAACCTGAAGGCCTGCATCTGGATCACCTTCTGGTGCAGGAATATTATCAATAATAGCCTGGAAAAGTGGAGACATATCTGTCCCTGGAACAGATGCATCTGTTGAACAGATACCATCTCTTGCTGATGCATAAACGAATGGGCAGTCAAGCTGCTCTTCAGAAGCATCCAGGTCAAGAAGAAGTTCAAGTGTTTCATCCACAACATCATCCGGTCTAGCATCTGGACGGTCAATCTTGTTTACACAAACAACAACTGACAGATTCAGAGCAAGTGCCTTCTGCAGTACGAATCTTGTCTGAGGCATTGGGCCTTCGAAAGCATCAACTACAAGGATAACACCATTTACCATTTTCAGAACTCGCTCTACTTCACCACCAAAGTCAGCATGTCCTGGAGTATCAATGATATTGATTTTTACACCGTTATACATAACTGAAGTGTTCTTAGAAAGAATTGTAATGCCACGTTCTTTCTCGATGGCGTTAGAGTCCATTACACGTTCTTCTACTTCCTGATTCTCACGGAATACATTTGACTGATGCAGCATCGCGTCAACCAGTGTTGTCTTACCATGATCTACGTGTGCGATAATTGCGACATTACGAATGTCTTCTCTCTTCATAGTTAAACTCCTCAAAATAATAGCCAAACTAAAACATTAAATATATATATAAGGATATATAAAAATTAAAAACCGAAGGAAATACTAACAAAATGGTCTTTAATTGTCAATGATACAAATGAATTGCTAGAGACCTAATCCTCTGGAGGCAGATATCTCTGAGGCTCTGTCCTGGTGAGTTCATGTTTATCCTTATCAATCTGCGCAATGGAAATTTCCACATCCTCATCGGATGCATTTTTCAATACATCACCCAAAGCATCCTTGGTAACAATCAATTCTTCATTACTTACAAAGACAGTATCATATCTATCATCGTTAATAATAACTCTGGAGAAAGGCGTGAAATTGTGTCCTGTAACCAGAAGATACTTTGTCTGTCTTTGAAAAGTCATGGCATCAACAGTAATAGGCTCCACACCCATACTCATATCCGCAATAGTGTAGGCAGGCATTGACTGGTAAACATAGCGATTTCCATAGAGCATGTCATACTGTAATGTATGAGCTACTTCATTAAATACCTCTTCATTATCCGCATCAAAGTAGGCTTCATGAGCTTTCTGCATGATTCCTCTCTTTAAATGACAAGCCTTCATCATATAATCAGATAACTCATATGCATTCAAATCCTGATCTTTCAGATTCATATTGAAATTACTAACCAGAACATACTCTGTTTGATTATCTGCACCACGATTCAATGGATTATTGGTAAAGTCAATATTTGGAATATGATCACCATAAAGAAGAAGCATATATTTCTTGCCTCTGGCATCCAGACGTTTTTTCAGATCCATAATCATCTGGTCCATTTCATAGGTTTGATTCACATAGTATCCAAATGAATTTATCAGTTCCGGATCACCACTATCCAAGGTTACTTTTACATGCTCTGTGCAATTCAACTTATCCTTTGGATACTTACCGTGTCCCTGTACAGAAATAGTCAAAACAAAGGATGGACCTCCCTGGTCCACATCCAGCGCTTTTTCAATCTGTTCTGGAAGACAGTCATCTTTTGCCCAGCCAGTGTTTGTAACATTATAATTTGTCATATATTCCAGGGATGTAAAACTTTGGAATCCCAAAGATGCGTAGGACTCATCTCTGGAATAGAATTTTGCTTTATTATTGTGGATGGCATGCGTGCCGTATCCCTGCTGTAAAAGCAACTGAGGCATACTTTCACAAGGAGTATCTGTTAGAACCGTCTTATAAGGATACTCGCCAGAGCCGAAAAGCTTACTCTTCATTCCTGTAAGGATTTCAAACTCTGTATTAGCAGTACCTGCGCCAATGGCTGGAACCGTTAAATAACCAGAAGGATAATGCTCTTCAAAGAAACGGAAATTAGCAATTGGATCAATGTCCGTATGTAAACCAGAAATTCGATTTGCATCAATAAATGACTCCAGCTGCACAATAACAATATCCGGCATATCTTCCGTGTTCTGAACAATATCTAAATCATCATCCAGATTCTCAGTTTTTGCCACAATCTCTTCCACGGATTCCTGACTATAATCATCCGGCTTGCTGACACCAACATCCACCACCGAATTGGCAAAACAATATGCAAAACCATAATCCTTATAGGCTGTACCCAGATTGGTGAATTTATCAGAAATAATAGACATATTTAAATTAAAGAAAGTGGTAATCGCAACCAGCACGAAAAGTACAAGGCAGACAATAATATTAGGAATATATTGAATCTTTCCCTTAATCTTAGGTGTCTTTAAGAAGGCAATAGCAACAACGAGAATAAAAATGATAATACCTGCGAAAAGAAGGATTCTCTGCAGAAGGCTGAAATAAATATTAATCATACTCAGCATATCTGTAATCATGAGGAAATCAATTGCAGAGAAAGGTGTAATTCGATAACCCAGTACTGCAAAATTGGTAAATCCCACAATTAGCCATAAACCGGCTATCAATCCGAATATGAAACCTCTTCTTCTAAATAAAAGGCAAATAGAAAAAGTGAAATATAAAATCAGAATATTATATAAGAAAATATATGGTGTATGAAAAACAAAAGAAACTGCTGCAATGAAAGATCTTCTTCCAAGGATTTCCAAAAAGAATTCTTCACCAAACGCAACAGCAAGTGAGACAAGTAACCATTTTAATAATGAATAATCATATGTACTTCTAACAATAGAACTAAGTTTGCTTAAAAACTTCTTCATAATCTATACCCTAAAAAAAACGGAGCGCTTATCGCACCCCCATCCCCTAAAAGTAAAGAGCGCGAGACGGGAATCGAACCCGCGACCCCCTCCTTGGCAAGGAGGTGCTCCACCGCTGAGCCACTCGCGCATATTATAATATATTAATTTTTAAGAGCGCGAGACGGGAATCGAACCCGCGACCCCCTCCTTGGCAAGGAGGTGCTCCACCGCTGAGCCACTCGCGCATATCGTTGCTTTCTGCTGTTTCCTTAGCTCTCTGCAACGAATGGAATCTTATCATAATGTGATTTTTATGTCAACACTAATTTGTAAATTATTTGCTATAAATTTACCTGGTATGTAGCCCCTCTTTGGAAGCCCCTTAAACAGCGGTTTCCACCAAATGCTTGTCATAAATTTCTTTCACCTCATCAAGAGGTATGTCACCCAAAAATTGATATAACACCACCAATAATTTGGCAACGAGTTCATTTCTCTTCATATTACCCAGTTGTACAAAGTCTGCTTTTTCCAGAATATCTTCCGGTAAGCCCTTTACAGATGTATTGATTCCAATACCCAGAGCAATAATTTCCATTTCATGGTTTTCTAAATCTGCAAAACCTTCCGTCAAAACTCCGCAAACCTTCTTGCCCTTACAGAAAATATCATTTGGAGCGTGAATTTCAAAGCTTTGATCAGAAATACTTTCCAATACGGTAACAAGAGCTGCTGCTGTTCGTTCGGTTACATCTTTTGCTGAAAAATGTTTGCTGGCCACATGATATATCACCGTCATATAGATACCGGATTGAGGAGGACTAATAAATTTATTGTCCCCGTGTCCTCTTCCATTGGTCTGCATCTCACTAATAATCAACTGATCCGGACAATTAGTGGAAGCCATTCTTCTTATGGCCTCACTATTGGTGGAGTCAATTTCCTGGAATAGAGAAATTGGAATCCTTTTAAAGGCATCCGGTAATTTTTTTCTAATTTCATAAGCTGATAAATAATCTGCACTTTTAGGAATGTAATAGCCGGTATTCTGCTTGGCCTCAATCTGAACCCCTTCTTTGCGCAGTGCATTTACCATTTTCCAAATAGCATTTCTAGACACATGAAAACGGGAAGCAAGTTCTTCACCTGAAATCGGAACCCCTCCCTGGTCTTCAAATATTTTTAATAATCTTTTCTTTTTTGTGTCTAACACATTTCACCTCATTGACAATATGAGAAATCAATCTATAAATTGCTAGCAAGTTAAATAAAATAATTCATAGGAAGTTAATCCTATGAATTATTCTATATGATTATTTAATTCATGTACACTCTTATTACTTCCTAGGCACTCTCTCAGGAATCAGTGCAGCTTCTTCCTTCACTGTTCTAAGAACAATATGTGTTTCTGTCTTTTCAACGCCTTCATAGCTCTTAACAAACTTGTAAACGTTATCAAGACCTTCTGTAGAGTCTGTAACAATTCTAAGAACGAAATCAAATTCTCCAGTCTGATAATAACATGCAGCAATATTGTTATTGGCATGAACGATTTCAACGAAGCCTTCATAATCATCTGGATGCTTTAAAGATACATCCATAAGGGCTACCATCTTATTTCCAAGAATTTCCTGGTCGATATCAATGGTGTAACCTTTAATAAGGCCTGAAGTTTCCATCTTTCGAATACGTTCAATAACTGCAGAAACGGAAAGTCCAATATCTTCACTAATCGAAGATGCAGTCAGTCTTGCATTCTGCTTTAAGCATTTTAAAATCTTAAGATCCACATTATCCATTCTTTACTACTTCCTTTCTGTTACAGATTTAGAAGTCCCATCTTCTAAATCAAACCCCACATGAGTAATTCTAAAATAAAATATTTCTGCGATTGTGAAGAAGTGATGCACCGGACACAATGTTAATTACGCCCAGTGTAATACCTACAACAATCAAAAGAACTCCAACTGCAATGTTAGCACCACCAGCTGACTTTAATAACTTGTATACCTTTTCCATAATTGGTCTCCTTTACATAAAAAAGCAAATCAAACTTATTTACAATATCAAATTTATTCTTCAACACCATAAATAGCATAGTAATCATCAATCTTCTGCTTCATAGCATCGTCAATGATAACCTGTCCCTTATATGGCTTATTGTAAAGAACTTCAACTACGTCCTTCATTGTTACGATGGCTGTAGTCTTAATTCCATACTTTTCTTCAATTTCAACAAGAGCGCTCTTCTTTTCGCCACGTTCACATCTGTCTACAGATACAACCAAACCAAGAACATCAATATCATCGCCCTGAGCCTTGATAATTGGAAGAGTTTCCTTAATAGAAGTTCCAGCCGTTGTAACATCTTCAATAATTACAACCTTATCGCCACTGGCAATCGGGCTACCCAGGAGAATACCTGTATCACCATGATCCTTCACTTCTTTTCTGTTTGAGCAATAGCGAACATTCTTCTGGAAATCGTTGTAGATACCCATAGATGTAGCAACACTCAGTGGAATTCCCTTATATGCTGGTCCAAAAAGGATATCAAAATCAAGACCAAAATGGCTTTCAATTGCCTTAGCATAATAAGAACCCAGCTTCATCAGCTGCTCTCCACTCTGATAAAATCCTGTATTAACAAAGAAAGGAGTCTTTCTTCCACTCTTTGTAACAAAGTCACCAAACTTGAGAACCTTGCAGTCAATCATAAATTCTATAAATTCCTGCTTATATTTTTCCATAAAGCCCTCCGAAAATCTTTTTGATATTTTTTATTTTTCCATAAACTTTTTTAATATTACCATAATCAGCAAAAACTTACAACGCAGATTCAGCCTTATCTTTCCAACAGTTTCCCTGCTATGTCCTGTTTTTAGGGGCCTTCGCTAAACAAAAATATTTAGTTCCCTTAAATTTTACAGTTTGTACACATACCGATATGTTACTTTTTTAAGCTATTTTTTATTACTGTCAGAATTTCGTTGGCAGCTTCATCCTTAGAAAGCAGAGGTAATTCTTTTTCAAAATCCTTCTGAATCAAAGTAAGAATATTGGTGTCTACCTGATAACCAGCACCAGCCTGGCGCAGATTATTTGCACAGATCATATCCGCATTCTTCTTAATCAGCTTCTTACGAGAATTCTCCAGCATATTCTCTGTTTCCATAGAGAATCCGCAAATGAACTGTCCGTCCTTTTTCTGCTGTCCAATCGAAAGCAGGATATCCTTCGTTCTCTTTAAAGGAATTGAAAAATCCCCTTCTGTTTTCTTAATCTTATTCTCCGCTGTCGTTACTGGAGTATAATCCGCCACAGCGGCAGCCATAATAATGATATCCGCCTGGTCCGCATTCTTGACCATTTCCTGGTACATATCTTCTGCAGATTTAATTGAAATCACTTCAACTCCCATAGGAGACTTAAGATTGGTTGGACCAGAAACTAATGTAACGCTGGCACCTCTAAAAGCAGCCTGGCGAGCGATTGCATAGCCCATCTTTCCAGATGAATGATTGGTAATGACACGAATAGGATCAATGGATTCCTCTGTAGGTCCTGCATTTACAAGTACTTTTTTTCCCTTTAAATCCTTATCTCTTGCCACCGCCAGTAGCACATTTTCCACCAGATCTTCAGGACTAGGAAGTTTACCCTTGCCATCATACCCACAGGCAAGATGTCCAAAGGATGGTTCAATGATCTTATATCCAAATTTTTTTAATTTAGAAATATTGTCCTGGACAATTGGATTATCAAACATGTATCCATTCATGGATGGAGCAATCAAAACAGGACAAAGGGCCGGAAGAATGGTTGTTGTCACCATATCGTCGGCAATTCCATTTGCAATCTTTCCGATTACATCCGCTGTGGCTGGTGCCACCAGAATACAGTCTGCTGAAGTTCCCAGGGAAATATGAGGTACATTCACATAATCATCCGGATCCTCATCAAAGCAATCTGTGTAAACCTTATTCTTTGTCAGAACCTGGAATGTTTCGGCCGGAATAAAGTTTGTGGCATTTTTTGTCATAACAACATGAACGTCGGCTCCCTGCTTCACCAGCATGCTTGCCACGTCTGCCATTTTATATGCAGCAATTCCACCTGTAACCGCAAGTAAAATATTCTTTCCTTTAAGCATTTCTACTCCTTTATTGTGAAGAAATTATTTCAAGAATTTAAACACTCTTTAAATCCAGATAAGTAGTAATCAAATCTTCAATATCTCCGAAATTACCAGATGAAATAGCTTCTCTAAGAACGGAAAGGAATTCCATATCCTCTGTTACATACTCGTTTTTCGCAATTTCATTGAAAATCTCTGCTGTCTTAACCAGATTCTTTTCCTGAAGACACTGCTTCATACGAATCAGCTGACGAGCATCAATAACATTCTGCTTTGAATCTTCTTCTGCCCCAGCTTCCTTTACCTCTTCTGCCTCACTTGCATCGCTTGAGGATTCTTTACTGCTCGCACTTATGGAAGCCTCCCCTGCAGTAGCTGCATTTGCAGAAGTCGAAGTATCTTCCGTCTCCTCCAGCTGGTCAAATACAGAATCACTAACAGAGCTTTGATTTTTGGCATTATCTGTTTCTGCAACTGTTTCTGCAACTGCTTCTGATACACCCAGAGAATCATCCTGCACTTTATTTCCACGCATATCCGCATCCGTATCTTTTTCTGTTTCCACAAATTGCAAATAGATTTCAATTACCTGAATATCCTCTGCAAGCATAGAAAGCATCTGATCCAGATTGTCTCTTACATAGTTCTTATTACCAAGATTGATGGCATTTTCCATGCGAATAGCCAGATCCGCCAGTTCCAGATCACCAATATTCTGACAACCAGTTCTAATGTTATGAAGTTTATTTCTAAAAAGACGGAAATTACGATTGAACTTATTTCGTAAATCCATTTCCGCATCTTTATTCTGTAAATAGAAGGAACTTAAAATACGGTTATATACATTGATATTACCGCCAATTCTTTCAATGGTTCCAGAAACATCAAAGTTTTCAGCCAGAGCATTTAATCCCTCAGCGAATCTGGATTGGTTCATATACCGGGTAGCATCCATAGTCTTCTCTTTAATCTTCTCTGCGGCCACGAATCGACTAAGAAGTCCAGCAAACTGCGCCAGGTCAAATGGTTTTAAGATTACATCTGAGAAACCAGCCTTGGTAAGTTCACTCTTGTTTTTACCGATAACGTCTTCGGTGAGGGCTACAACTGGAAGCTTCTGATATTCATCTCCAGACAGAGATCTAATTTCTGCCAGGGTATCAATACCATTCATAACCGGCATAGCTACATCCATAAGAACAATGTCATAGTTGTGGCTCATAATCATATCTATAGCACTTACACCAGAGGAAGCCGTATCGCACTTACATTCCATTTCCTTAATGGTTGAAAGGGAAAGTTTTCTACTCAGCTCATCATCGTCAACCACAAGGGCTCTAACTTCTGGCGCCCACATTCTCTCCGCTTCTTCCGGAGACACTCTTGCTACAGAAGATTCCGTAACAGGTGTTGGATGCACCTCATTGTCAGGCATCGTCATTTCCAGAGATAAGGTAAAGGTAGAACCTGAGCCAAATGTACTTTCCACCTCCAGATTACCACCAATGATTTCTGTAAGACGACTGGCAATAACCAGGTGTATTCCTGTATCTGACTTACCAGCACTCTTCGCCTCATCATCCTGATGATAGATTTCAAAGATATGATTCAGTCTGTCTCTGGCAATACCAATACCCGTATCCGAAATCGTAAATACAAGATTCTTTTTCTTATCCTTAGAGGAGGCCATATCAAAACAGTCTACCGTAAGGGTAATAGAACCTTCCTTGGTATAAGCAATGGAATTGTCCAGGATAATTTCCAGGATTTGCTTAATCTTGTCATAGTCACCAATTAAGACATCCGGAATCTTTTCACCCAGATCCACAAAGAACTTAATTGGTTTATCTTCCAGAAGTCTCAGCATACGATCTGAGATATCGCAAATCAGAGTTGAATTAGAATATGGTTCCTCAATCTTTTCAACTGCACCACTCTCCAATCGCGCCAGCTGGATTGTTTCATCAATCTGATTCATAACGCCGTATCCCTTTTCCACAATATCCTTGAGACGGGCATTCTGCTTTTCATCCCCACTGCCTTCCAGGAGAATCTCCTGAGCAGTACGAATCATGGCATTAACCGGAAGCTTAATGGAATTACTCATGTTAGCCAGATAGTCTGTTCGGGCTGTATTGGACTTAATAGCATCCTCATGTTCCTTGGCCAGACTTTCCAACTCCTGGTTCTTACCCACAAAACGTTTTTCTGAACGAATTGCAAAAATCAAAAGTAAAATCAGAATTCCAAAAACCAAGGAAAGAATTACGATTCTAACCAGGGTATATTCCAGAAAACCTTTTTTCTTTTCGATGACAAATGAGATGTTCTCTTCTCTTTCTACGCCATCTCCATTTACCGCACTAACCGTAAATGTATAGGTACCACCGTCCAGATTTGTATAAACAGCACTCAGCTTATCTGTACCGGTTAATTCCTGGGTTTGGTCATCAAAGCCATTCATTTTATAGCGAACCTTCATATTTTCACGGTTCACAAAAGACAGTGCTGCAATGTTAATTTCAATTCTTTGTGTAGACTTAGGGACTTCCAGTTTTTCTTCAAACTGATCAAAATAGTAAATTTTGCCGTCTACATTCACAGAGGAAATGGTAAGAGATGGAGCAAGTTCATTTGTCTTAATATTCTTGCTATCAAAGGTAAGAATACCATTGTCAGTACAAATGTAGAGAACCCCCTTCTCATTCATGTTGGAATGAGAATGAATGGTAATCGTTTGATCCAGACCGTCACCACTGGAATAATAACGTGTTTTTAGCTCTGCAGTACCAAGGAGCTGACTTTCTGAAACAGAAATAAGTCCCTTGGAACCAATAATATGTAAAACATCTCCATCACCGATGATGTTGTAAATATTATTTGAAAAGTCAATCAAACTGATGGTGCGGAAAGCTGCATCGTAGTAAGAAAGACCGTTATCTGTACCAATAAAGAGGCCATGATTTCCCTTGTAAAAGCAAGATACTACATTGGAGCTAAGGCCATCCACATCTGTGATATTGGTAATCTCATCTCCATTCAGGATATAGATACCACCACCATCACTACCTGCAAAAATACGACCATCTTTGTCCTGATAGATAGCAAGAATACTTGGATATTCCATACCATTTTGATAAGAATAGGTTCTGGCTAAGGTGCCATCCGGATTAAAAATAGAAATGCCTTCGTCCGTACCTGCAGCAATGGTACCATCCTGAAGAATTTCAATGGTATGAACGAAATTGGAAATAAGACCTTCCTGCTCCGTTATGGCAACAATTTCTCCATCCTTCTTATATTCAACAATTCCAAAACGGCGGTAGGTGCCAATCCAGATATTTCCCTCAGCATCTTCCTTGAAATCACGAACACTGACACCATTTAATTTCTTGGTAAGTTCATTTTCAACAATGTGATTCTTTTCATCCAGAATCTGCAAACCGGAATCCGTACCAATCCAGGTTTCATTACCAAAGAATTCCACACAATTGGTAAGGCCGCCGACAATCTGATACTTTGTGTTGAGATGAGAAAACTTACTATTACCAAGGAACAAAACACCCATTCTGGAAGAAGAAATCCAGAAATTACCTTCATAATCAATAATCATGGAGGATAAATAATTTTCCACGTTCAATTCGTCAATCTTATTAAATTCATCGCTCGCAGTAAAATAGCCAAGACCATTTTCCGAAAGAACGAACATACGGTCATCATGATGATAGATTTGAACAATGCCAGCAAAAGGAGAATGAATAATATCTGTATCATAGAAATTGGTCATTTCCAGAATGTCATTGCCATTGGTTCCAATATAAACTTTGCCATTCTCATCCGCTGAAATACAAGAGAATTCAGACCGGGTCAGCTGGTCTGCCGGGCTATTAATAACATTCTGCTTTTCATCAATGGTGAAAATGTGATTGCCGGAGTAAATACCCCAAACCTTATCTGCCGTAGCTGCAAGTCCTCTAATATTATGGCTGGCAAGGGCCTCGATTCTCGTCAACGTGAGGGAAGATGCATCTGCCAGATATACGCCGTAGGCTGTAGCAACATAAATATCACCACTGGCATCTTCCACTACAGAATTAATATTCTTAACACCACTATAATAATCCTGGGTAAAGTGCTCTACGCTGGAACCATGGATATAGAACAATCCAAAATTCTTTGTAGAAATCCAAAGTCGCCCTTCCCTGTCCTGATAAATGGAATTGATGGAATATACATCCTCTTTTTCCGTATCCCATAAATGGTAAAGGCTAAAGCTGGAACCATCATATCTGTAAAGTCCACCTTCCGTACCAATCCAGATATAACCACTCTTTGACTGGAAAACACAGTTGACTTCGGAACTGCCAAGACCACTCTCCTGATCAAAAACGATCTGTCTATAATCAGAAGGAATCAAATCGTCGGCTTTTACTATTTTTTGCACAACAAAAAGGCATGCGATTAAACATGCCATAATTGTCAGAAAATATAAGCTAATTTTTTCTTTATTCAGATGTTTCATAGACACCTATTAATTACATTTGCACCCTTATGCATTTTTAAGGAATGCTTCGTAACCCTTTTCTGTCTCATAAATATCTGCCTTGGATGTTACTTCCCATGGAGCATGCATATTAAGGACAGCTACACCACAGTCAATAACTTCCATATCGTAAAGTGAAAGGATATATGCGATTGTTCCGCCACCACCTACATCAACTTTACCAAGTTCAGCTGTCTGGTAGAATACTTTATCCTTTTCCATGATACCGCGAATCTTTGCAACATATTCAGCGTTGGCATCATTGGAACCAGATTTACCGCGAGAACCTGTAAACTTATTGAATACCATTCCATGTCCAAGAAGAGATGCATTCTTCTTCTCGAAGCGATCAGCGTAAAGCGGATCATAACCTGCGCTTACGTCAGAAGAAAGCATAAATGAATTCTTAAGACATCTGCGAAGTGGAAGATCTCCTGTCTTGCCAAGAAGAGCAAGAATTTCTGCTACACAGTTTTCAAAAAATCTAGACTGCATACCAGTTGCACCAACAGAGCCAATTTCTTCCTTATCACAAAGCAGTGTACAAGTTGTACGCTTTACCTTTGTTACATTCAGCTGAGCAATTAATGATGTATAGGCACAAACCTTATCATCCTGACCATAGGCAATAACCATAGATGAATCAATACCCATATCTCTTGGCTTACCAGCTGGAACGACTTCTAGTTCTGCAGAAAGAAGATCCTTCTCATCGAAATTGTACTTCTTCTTCAAAATAGCCAGAAGGTTCTTAGATACCGCGTCAGACTTATCTTTTTCATCCTTCTTAAACTTAATTGGACGAGAACCAACTAAGAGATCCAGAGCTTCACCCTTAACGGCCTTACCTGCAGGGGTTGTCATCTGAGAATCAGCCAGGTGAATCAGAATATCTGTAACACAGAATACTGGATCATTATCCTCTTCACCAATTACTACATTAATCTTTGTTCCGTCAGCCTTAACAACCACACCGTGAATAGCAAGTGGTAATGTTACCCACTGATACTTCTTGATACCACCGTAGTAATGTGTGTCAAAGTAAGCAAGATCTGTATCTTCATAAAGAGGATTCTGCTTAACATCCAGACGAGGGGAATCAATATGTGCCCCCAAAATGTTCATACCATCCTCTAAATCCTCAGAACCAATTTCAAACATGGCAACAGTCTTGCCCATATTGGAAGCATAAACCTTATCTCCTGCCTTCAGCTTTTTTCCAGCCTTTACAAGAGAATCCAGGTCCTTATAACCGTGCTTCTTGGCAAGAGCTACAATATAATCATTGCCTTCTCTTTCTGTCTTACCCTTAAAAAGATAATCCTTATATCCTTCGATCAGTGTATTTAACTGGTCTTCATCCTTTTTTGTATAGGATGGCCATGCATTTTCTGTTTTCATTTTTTTCTCCCTATCAATGATTCAAAATTATTTATGAAATAATAGATATTTTTTCGATGCAAATGAGATTATTCACCACAAACAGCCTTAATAGACTCCGTAAGAATTTTAACCGCCTGATCACAATCAGCCTCTGATGCAATCAGTGGTGGTACCATACGAATAACATTTGGCTTAACAACTGTGAGCAGGAAATGTCTGTCAGCACTTTCATGCTTTACAGCTGCTGCAATGTCAGAGTCAAACTCAACGCCGTTGAGCTGACCAAGACCACGAACTTCCTTAACATGTGGCATTTTAGCCAGTTCTGCTCTGAAGTATTCTCCCACCTTCTTTGCATTTTCTGGAAGTTTCTTATCAATCATAGTATGAATTTCAGCGATAGCTGCTGCAGCTGCAACAGGGTTACCACCAAATGTAGTACCATGGGCACCAGGGCCAAATGTATTCATCAGCTTTTCAGATGTACACATGGCAGCGATAGGCATACCACCACCAAGAGCCTTAGCCATAGATACACAGTCCGGTTTTACATCATATGTAATATAAGCCATGAGATCACCTGAACGTCCCCAGCCAGACTGAACTTCATCATAAAGAAGGAGCATACCCTTTTCATCACATAAGTCACGAAGTCCCTGCAGGAATTCCTTTGTTGCAGGATAAACGCCACCCTCACCCTGAATAGGCTCAACCATAATAGCGATTGTGTTTTCATCACAGGCATCTCTAAAGGACTGAACATTATTGAACTCAGCATACTTAAAACCAGGCATAAATGGCGCATAACCCTTCTGAATTGCAGAATCAGGCTGACCAGTAGCTGTCAGTGTAGCCAGGGTTCTACCATGGAATGAAGAATATGCAGTAACGATGTTATACCGTTCTGGTCCAAAGTTATCTACACCATATTTACGTGCAAGCTTGATCATTGCTTCATTTGCTTCTGCACCAGAATTCTGGAACTGAATCTTTTCCATACCAATGGATTCGCAAATGAGTTTTGCAAGCTGAATCTGTGGAATTGTATAGAAATAATTGGATGCGTGAATTAATGTTTCAGACTGCTCTTTGATAGCTTCTACCACTTCAGATGGGCAATGGCCATCTGCACAAACTGCAATACCACCAATAAAATCTAAATACTTCTCACCATTTTCGTCGATCAGGTACATTCCTTCACCACGTTCAGCAATAAATGGATATCTATCGAACTGTTCGTTCATATACTTTTTACAAGTATCAATCATTTCCTGTCTTGTCATACCGGTTTCTTTTAATTTCATTTCTGCCACCTCTCTTGTGTCATCTAATTCAATATTTTGTATATCAAATTAATATACACACTTTATATGCACAATTCAAGGCATATATTCATGGATATATGTATATTCATTGTATATATATCGGTGCAAATGCATATTTATTGAATATTCCATACATAACCAGTGATTATTTTATCACATTTTTCATTTTTCGTATAGAAAGCCAAGCCTAAGACTCAAGTACAGTGTAGCTGCCAAGAAGCTGGAAGGCCTGGGTTTCATTCATTAACTGGAAAATTAAACTACGTGTTTCCTTTTCTAAAAGGTTAGCTGCAATTTCAACCATAAACATATAATTCCAGTTTTCATTATGATCTGGTCTGGAATGAATTTCAGTCATATTAATATTATAATCTGAAATCATAGATAAAATAGAAGCAAGGCTTCCACTACGATTTGGACATACGAACATAAATTTCAGTCTATTATCTTCTGGACGTAAAACCAGATTCTTAGAGAATCTGACTAATTTTTTCGTAAGGTCCCCATCTCTTACCAGATCACAATGATTAATAAATAACTTTTCTTCAATCAATAGCTTATGAATGGAATCCGATACGTCCATTCCCACACTTTCAATAACACCCAGTCCGGCATCTACCTTTCCTGTATGAATTGCCTCCTTCATGTCTGATACAGAAGATACTGGGTAGAGAGTCTTTCTTTCATAAGCATCACATAGATAGACTTCTGATTTTTGAACAGCAATATTCTTGTAAATCAACTCCTGGTCAAGGCAAGGAATGTCAAGACAGTTTCTAAGTTCCAGAGTTCTTCCATATTGATACTTTCTGCTGATTTCCATAATTCTCTTAATCAGAGCTGTATATTCATAATTGATTGCTGGAGACACACCCTCTGTCAGATGATCAATAATTTCCTTCTCACGATCAGGCTTATAAATCGCATCTTCTGTTTCAGCCTTTACCCTTGCGACTGCATCTGCAAGTTCCATACGTTTTTTGAAGAGTTCCTTAATCTGTAAATCAACCGAATCAATTTCTGTTCTTACATCCTTTAAATCCATGATTGCAACCTTTCTAAAATACTAGACTAAGATAAATTCATTTCTGACATAAAGCGTGAAATTTCAACCTTACGTCCCCTGTAATCCTTTGGCGAATAAAGATAAAGAGTATCTTTTCCACGTGTCAGTGCCACGTAGAAGCCTCTTCTTTCTTCTTCAATTTCATAATCCTGTTTTGCTTTGCGATAAGGAATCTCCCCTTCAAAGATATTCATAATATGAACCTCTTTAAATTCCAAGCCCTTCGCACTATGCATAGTCATCAGCTGCACCGCATTTTCTGTACGCTGATTTCGTCTGGATTCCGCTTGTTCCAAAAGCATCTTCTCATACTGCTCTTTTACTTGCAATAATTCCTTATAATCTTTGCAGTCCTGAATCATACTAACAAATTCATCCAGATACGCATTAATCGCCTCTTCATCCAACTGTTTTTCAATGGCTCTCTCTTTAATATCCGCATTATAGCGAACCACATTACGAATGTAATTCACCGCAGAAGCAGGTGGAAGTTTTCGTATCATCTGCAGATCTTCCGCTAGGGCATTCAGTTTATTTACCAGATAGTCCTTATCTTTATTTTCCCGAATCATTCTCTGAATAGAAACCTTTTCCGTATTCACCATATTTCTGGATATGTAACGAACTGGTCTGTTCATAAAGGCAAGAAAATTATTTCTGGAATAATCACCATTGGCAAAGGCAAGATAAGCCATGATGGGTCTTACAGAAACATTTTCAAATATATTTGGCAGCCTGTCCTTCACCTGAAAAGGAACATTCACCTGCTTCAGACCATAAATCAGCCTTCGCGGACTCACATTGGTTCGAAAAAGTACAGCAATCTCTCCTGGTTCAACTCCCCGCTTGATTGCCCCTCTTATTCGATCCACGATTAACTGATTTTGTTCCTCTTCATTTTCAGACAAACTCACAAAGACATTTCCCTCTATATCTCTGGCACTTTGCAGGGCCTTGGGATATCTTTTCTTGTTATGCCCAATCAACTGACTGGATAATGCTACAATCCGATTTGCACAACGGTAATTCTCTTTTAACTGAAGAACTTTAGCTCCCTGGAATTCCTTAGGGAAGGAAAGCATAATGTCAGGACGAGCCCCACGGAAACCATATATGGACTGATCATCATCTCCTACGGCAAAAAGATTGTCGCCAGGATGGGATAAAAGTTTCAATATCTCGTACTGAATACGGTTAGTATCCTGAAATTCATCCACCATAATATAAGGATAGAGAATTTGAATCTGTTTCAAAATATCCGGTCGATTTTTTAAGAGTTCAAATGTCTTGGTACTCATATCATTAAAATCGATGGCTTCCATTTTCTTTTTTTCGTCTTCATATCTTCTAACGATTATTCGAAAATCTTCTTCTCCAATATCCGTTGCATAAAAATGCTGAAGGTCGATCAAATCCGCTGTCAATGCATCCATCTGTCTTAATACAGAGTTCAAAATATCATCATTGTCATAATTTTCTGAATCGATGGCCACCATGATTTTACGAATCATGCTTTTCTTTTCCACTTCGGAAAGCACCTTCCAGTTTTTTCTTGGATAAGCCGTTCTTAAAATCCAATAGAAGAAGGAATGGAAAGTGCCCATACGAACCATGCACTTTTCCCGACCAGATATCTTCTTATATCTTTCCTTCATAGAATTGGCTGCAGCCACTGTAAATGTGATAACCAAAATATTCTGAGGATTCACCTTAAGATTTTCAGTCATATTTACAATACGATTCACAATAACTGTGGTTTTACCAGAGCCTGGGGTTCCCAAGACAAGAAGAGGCCCATTTCTCCAGGAAACCGCCTCACTTTGTTCTTTATTCATTTTTGTTCGAATCTCCCCGGCCACTTAATCTAGTCTCCATTTTAAAATAAGCGGATGCAACTAGTAGTTGCACCCGCTTTCAACTCATTCGTTAGGCTGTCTTACCGCAGCACTTCTTGTACTTCTTACCAGAGCCACAAGGACATGGATCATTACGGCCAATCTTTCCTTCCTTCTTGATTGTACGTGACTTCTTCTCTGTGAGGTAAAGCTCTTTCTGCTTATCCTTATCAAAGATCTGATCCCACTGTGGAAGTGTGTAAAGCCATTCTGCTTCGCACTGTACCATGTTCATATAGAGTTTTTCCGGGTCGATGTCGATTGTCATTTCTGCATTCTCATCTTCAACCTCATCAAGCTTATTAGACTCTTTTAAAGAATCATCAATACCATCAAGGAAACCAGTCATTAACTGAACAGTAGTCCCATACTTATCAGCAAGTTCCTTAATTGTACCCTTTTCTACAACTGTAACATCCGCAAGAAGTTTCTCGTAAATTCCCTTCTCAACGCCGAAGTAGTTAAGCCAGAACTGCTTTCCTTCTGGTGTACGATCATCTAAACCATATGCGTAATCACGCCAATCCTTTAAAAGTCCCATGAATTATCTCCTTTATACATAGCAAAGTTACCCTTTGCAGGCCTTTAACAGCGCGATTATATCAAAGACGCCCTTCTCTTGCAAGTAATCCCTTTCCTCAAATTCATCTGGAAAATTCATTCTCTTACAAATAAAAACGGCAAATGGTATTGGCGCAGGTGCCAAGTTCATTTGCCGAAAATATTACAGGTAATTATTATGTGTTAATTTTATTCATATCGTAAAGCATCAATTGGATTCAGCTTGGATGCTTTTACAGATGGAAGCAGGCCAAAGATGATTCCGATTAACATGGAGAATACAAAAGAAACAAGGATAGCTGGCATGCTGATTGCCACCGGCACCTCCGCCACTTTGGATATGAGGTAAGCCAGACCTACGCCGGCGCCAACACCAATAATTCCACCCAGAGAGGTAAGAACTGCAGCTTCTGTCAGGAACTGGCCAAGGATTGCGCCTCGACGAGCACCCAGCGCCTTTTTCAGACCAATTTCTCTGGTTCTTTCTGTAACGGATACCAACATAATGTTCATAACACCAATGCCACCTACCAGAAGGGAAATGGAGGCAATCCAAATGAGCTGCTGATTGGTTGCGTTG
>Ga0129311_1000466_pt1 | contig 36164 bp, 37 predicted proteins | sample Go1ome_FD_94435 | JGI IMG/M metagenome (GOLD analysis project Ga0129311, IMG submission 94435) | Western lowland gorrila individual fecal microbial communities from Wisconsin, USA - Go1022B metagenome | ecosystem: Host-associated > Mammals > Digestive system > Large intestine > Fecal | place...
ACCTTCTTCAGCGCGGCATCCAGCAGATGAGTGGCGCTGTGGGCGCGCATGATGGCCTTGCGGCGGTCCACGTTGATGGAAGCGGTAACACTATCGCCCACCTGGAACTCGCCGGAGACCACCTTGCCGTAATGCATGAACTTGCCGCCCTTGTTTTTCTGAACGTTGGTGACCTCAAACTTGGCGCCGCCGCAGGTGATGACGCCCTGGTCGGCCACCTGGCCGCCCATCTCGGCGTAGAAGGGCGTCTGGTCCAGCACCAGGATAGCGTCAGCACCGGCCACTACGCCGTCCCGGAGCTCATCCTCCGCCACGATGGCCAGGATCTTGCCCTGGGCCTCATTGTGGTCATAGCCCACAAACTCCGTGGCGGGCATCTCGGAGCCGAACTCGATGCCGGCCCAGCCCAGGTCGCCCAGGGCCTCCCGGGCCTTCCGGGCACGGACGCGCTGCTCCTCCATCTCCTTGTCGAAGCCGGCGCGGTCCAGGGTCATGCCCTCGTCCGCCACCATCTCCGCCGTCAGGTCGATGGGGAAGCCGTAGGTGTCATACAGCTTGAAGGCGTCAGCGCCGGAGAACTCCGTCTCGCCCTTGGCCTTGTGGGCCGCCAGCAGGTCGGTGAAGATCTTCATGCCGCCGTCGATGGTCTTGGCGAAGTTCTCCTCCTCGGTGCGGATGACCTTGGTGATATAGGCCTGCTTCTCCCGCAGGTCAGGATAGGCGCACTCGTTTTCATGAACAACGGTGTCCACCACCTCGTACAGGAAAGGCTTTTCCACACCCAGGAGCTTACCGTGGCGGGCGGCCCGGCGCAGCAGGCGGCGCAGCACGTAGCCCCGGCCCTCGTTGGAGGGCAGGATGCCGTCGCAGATCATCATGGTGGAGGAGCGGATATGGTCGGTGATGACGCGGAGGGACACATCGTTCTTGTGGCTCTCGCCGTAGTGGGCGCCGGTGATCTCGCTGACCTTGTTGGTGATGTTCATGACGGTATCCACATCGAACAGGGAGTTCACGTTCTGGCACACGCATGCAAGGCGCTCCAGGCCCATGCCGGTGTCGATGTTCTTGTTCTTCATCTCGGTGTAGTGGTTCTCACCGTCGTTGACAAACTGGGAGAACACGTTGTTCCACACCTCGATGTAACGGTCGCAGTCGCAGCCCACGGTACAGCCGGGCTTGCCGCAGCCGTGCTCGGGGCCGCGGTCATAATACACCTCGGAGCAGGGGCCGCAGGGGCCGGCGCCGTGCTCCCAGAAGTTATCCTCCTTGCCGAAGCGGAAAATACGCTCGGCGGGGATGCCGATGTCCTTGTTCCAAATCTCAAAGGCCTCGTCATCGTCCAGGTAGATAGAGGGATACAGACGGTCCTTCTCCAGGCCCACCACCTCGGTCAGGAATTCCCAGCAGAAGGGAATGGCTTCCTTCTTGAAGTAGTCGCCGAAGGAGAAGTTGCCCAGCATCTCAAAATAGGTGCCGTGGCGGTCGGTCTTGCCGATGTTCTCAATATCACCGGTGCGGATGCACTTCTGGCAGGTGGTGACGCGGTTGCGGGGAGGCTCCTCCTCCCGGGTGAACCAGGTCTTCATCGGGGCCATGCCGGAGTTGATCAGCAGCAGGGACTTGTCATTGGCGGGAGGGATCAGGGAAAAGCTGGGCAGGCGCAGGTGGCCCTTGCTCTCAAAGTAGCTGAGGAACATCTCCCGGAGTTCGTTCAGCCCGTGATAGGGATGTGCCATAATGTTGTTTCCTCCTAAAATATATTTTTGTGTTTTTGTCATCTATGTGCCACCGGGGCAATCAAAAAAGCCTCCACCCCATGTTAGGGGCGAAGGCTTGCTTCACGGTACCACCCTAATTATCCCCCTTTCGGGGGCATCTTAGCCATCCGGTAACGGGGATGAACCGTTCCGCTCGTCGCGGACTGCTCCAAAGTGGCTGCTTCGCGGCGTGGGCAAGGGGCTTTCACCGTCTCCCCTCTCGCTTCGGCCGGTTTCGCAAAGCTGGCTTTGTCATGGCGTTTTTCTTGTCGAACGAAAATATTATATCCTGTTTACGGGATTTGTCAAGCAGGGTCCCGCTGTTTTTTGGCCGCTTTCTTTCCCTTTACCATCACGCACTCGCCGGTGCGGGCACACTGGCCGCAGCCGCAGCAGGAGACCGCGCCGCTTTTGTGGTTGTTGACCTTGTACCATGCCCAGGCCGCTCCGCCCAGTGCCAGACCCAGCAATAACCATGTGACCCACATCATCGGCGTATCCCTCCTTTTAGGGAAAGTGTACCATGGGAAAGCGCATTCGTCAGTGGCATCTGCAACAGCCAAAGCCCCAGCAACGGCAGCAGCCGCTCAGCCGGTTCCGGCAGCGGCGGCAAAGGCACCTCCTGGGGCTCCAGAACAGAACCATCCAAACGGGGCAAGGCCCGCTGGATGCAAAGCACCGGCTCCGCCAGACTGGACAAGGTCAGGCTGTCCCGCGGCGAAAGGCCGCAGGTGACCACCGTGCCAACTCCCTCCGGTATCCGGCAGCCGCCAGGCACCAGCAAAACGCGGCACCGCAGACGCCGCCCCGCCAAATTCGCGCAGCCCTCCGGCGTCAGGGCCAGCAGGTCCCAGACAGTTCGCACCGCTTCTTCCCCGCCAGGGCAAACTGTACCCGGCGGCAGCCAGGTTCTCCACCGGTCCGGACAGGGAAACACCCCACAGCGCACTTGCACCACCTCATGGATAGTGTGGCCTTTCAGCGGTGTTCCATGCGAAAAATTCCCCTCGTCTTTTTGAAAAGCATGTGCTATACTAAGCCACAGGAACTTAAATTTTGAGGTGACAACCTTGCATTTCTGGGCACATTTGAAAACCGTCCACCGCCACCGGGCGCTGGTGCGGAAATACTGCTTCCGGCTGGGGCTGTACTGGCAGGGGCTGACCCACGACCTGTCCAAATACTCCCCTGTGGAGTTTTTAGCCGGCGTCAAGTACTTTCAGGGGGACCACAGCCCCAACGACGCCCAGCGCAAGCGGTACGGGTACAGCGCCTCCTGGATGCACCACAAGGGCCGCAACCGCCACCACTTTGAGTACTGGACGGATTACGCCCCAGACGGCTCCGGCATCGCCGGCGTGGATATGCCGAAAAAATATGTGGCGGAGATGTTCTGTGACCGTCTGGCCGCCAGCAAGGTCTACCGGGGCGAAGCGTTTGACCCCGGCGACCCGTACAAGTTCTTCCTCCGGGGTAAGCAGCGCCGCCTGCTGCTCCACCCCAACACGGAGACATTGCTGGAGCACATTCTGCTGACGCTGAAGGACGAGGGCGAGGACGCCGCGTTTGACTACGTGCGGCGGGAGGTTTTGGGAAAATAACAGCAGCGCCGGGAGTATGCTCCCGGCGCTGTTTCTTTTCAAAGCAATCTACTGACCGCCATACCGGCGGCACGGACACCCACAACGCTGATACCTGCCGCGGCCCAGCCAACGGACACCATGCCCAGGACCACGGCCCCGGCGGCAATCATGCCCAGCGAAAAGATGCCTGCCGAGATCAGGCCGATGCTCACCACGCCCACGGAGAAATTGCCGATGGCGATGACGCCCACCGCCAAACTGTTTGAGGAAGGATGCCGGTCACGGCCAAAGCGGATGGACACCAGCGGCAGGCCAAAGATGCGGGTCTTGCTGGTGTAGCGGTAATAGGGTCCCCAGCTGCCCCGGTAATCGCTGGCCAGCGCGTCCAGCTTTTGCTCCAGGCGGGCAGTGTCCACGCTGTTCTCTGCCGCCTGCTCCTGTTCCTCTATGTGATCCTTTACCAGGTAGTCCACGCTGACACCGAACAGTTCTGACAAGGCAATCAGCTTCACAAGCTCAGGCATGGCGGCGCCGCTCTCCCATTTACTGACGGACTGCCGGGTGACGCCCAGCTGGTCCGCCAACTGCTCCTGGGAAAGCCCTGCCTTTTTACGGAGGTCTGTCAGCTTTGCGGAAAATTCCATATGCGGTACACTCGCTTTCAGTTTGGATGGCTTGATCATAAAACACCCGCCGCGTTTTGACAAGAACGCGGCGGGTGGAAGTTTGTCAACCGCGGGTTGCACCGCTTGTGCCGCAAGGAAAAGCCGCCGGGAATTCCCGGCGGTTATATATTCCTTTGGCTCAACCCTCTTCCGCGATCTTGCGGCCCATAAGGGTGCCCATGACGGAGGCCATCATGAGGCCCCGGGTCCAGCCGGAGCTGTCGCCCAGGCAGTGGAGACCCTTCAGGCTGGTGTTGAAGTCCGTGTCCATCTTCACCCGGTTGGAGTAGAACTTCAGCTCGGGAGAGTACAGCAGTGTCTCATAAGCGGCAAAGCCCGGCACCACGTAATCCATGGCCTGGATGAAGTTGATGATGTTGATCATGGCCCGGTAAGGCATGGCGGCGGTGATGTCGCCGGCCACGGCGTCCGGCAGCGTGGGCCGGATGTTGGACTGGGCCAGTTCCTTCTGCCAGGTACGCTTGCCGTCCAGAATGTCGCCAAAGCGCTGGACCAGGATCTGGCCGTTGGCCAGCATGTTGGTCAACTCGCCCACCTTCTGGGCGTAGGCGATGGGCTGGTTGAAGGGCACAGAGAAGTTATGGGAGCACAGAATGGAGAGGTTCGTATTGTCGCTCTTCAGGTCCTTGTAGGAATGGCCGTTGACCACTGCCAGATTGTTGTCGTAATTCTCCTGGCTGACAAAGCCGCCAGGGTTCTGGCAGAAGGTGCGGACCTTGTTCTTGAAGGGCCGGGGATAGCCCACCAGCTTGGACTCGTACAGCACCCGGTTCACGGTCTCCATGACCTCGTTGCGGACCTCCACCCGGACGCCGATGTCCACGGTGCCGGGAGCATGGGCGATGTTGTGCTCAGCGCAGAGCTTTTCCAGCCAGTCGGCACCCCGGCGTCCGGTGGCCACCACGGTGTGCTTGGCATAGATCTCCAGGTCTGTCTTGCCGTTGGAGATGGAGACACCCTTGCAGACATCATTCTCCAGGATCAGGTTGCTGCACTCGTAGCCGAAATACATCTCCACGCCGTTTTCCTGGAGGTAGCGCTCAATGGCCAGGTAAATGGCCTGGGCCTTTTCCGTGCCCATGTGGCGGATGGGGCAGTCCACCAGCTTCAGTCCCGCCTGGATGGCCCGCTTGCGGATCTCCTTGCGTTCCTCCTCGTGCTCCAGGCCCTCAATGTGGGTATCCGCGCCGAAATCCAGATAGATCTGATCGGCGTAATGGATAGTCTCCTGGGCCAGGTCCGCGCCGATGAGGGTGGGCAGGTCGCCGCCCACCTCGTAGCTGAGAGACAGCTTGCCGTCGGAGAAGGCACCGGCGCCGGAAAAGCCGGTGGTGATATGACAATAGGGCTTGCAGTTCACGCACTTGCGGGTCTTGTCCTTGGGGCAGTGGCGCTTTTCCACCGGCTGTCCCTTTTCCACCATGATGATCTTCTGCTGGCTGCCCTTTTTGATCATCTCCAGGGCGGTGAAAATACCGGCCGGGCCGGCGCCGACGATGACAACATCTGCGTTCATAATTTCCTCTTTCTCCTCATTTGGCTGATAGTTCCACCGCGTGGCGCACCAGGGTAAAGGGCGGCACCGGGCGCGGCAATTTCATATGGAAGGCCATCTGCGGGGTCCGGGGCTCGTCCAGGATCATCCCTTCCCCATCCGTCATTTCCGGGACGGTCATGGCAAAGGGCCGCAGGTCCGGACCCACCAACTCCACGGTATCTCCGGCGCGGAATTTGTTCCGCAGGGACAGCGTGGCGTTGCCTGCTTCGTCGCAATCGGTGACAAGCGCAACCACTTGCCATTCTCTGATATACCGGGAATTATTGTAATACTGTCCCGGGGGACCATAATAAAAGCCCGTGGAATAAGGCCGGTGGCTCACGTGCTCCACCTCGTCCCGCCAGACGCTGTCCGCGGGCCTTCCGGCCGCCGCGTCATCCAGACAGTGGCGGTAGGCACCGGTGACGATGGCGGCGTAATAGGCGGACTTGGCCCGTCCTTCGATCTTCAGGCTGTCCAATCCCGCGTCCATCAGGTCCGCCAGGTGGTCGATCATGCACATATCCCGGGAGTTGAGAATGTATGTGCCCTTGGCATCCTCCTCAACGGGGAAATACTCCCCGGGGCGCTTTTCCTCCATCAGGGCATACTGATAGCGGCAGGGCTGGGCACAGGCGCCCCGGCTGGAGTCCCGGCCCGTCATGTAATTGGAGAGCAGGCAACGGCCAGAATAGCTGACGCACATGGCGCCGTGGACAAAGGCCTCGATCTCCAGGTCCGCCGGGGTCTTTTCCCGGATGGTGCGGATCTCCTCCAGTCCCACCTCCCGGGCCAAGATCACCCGGGAGGCACCCAGGTCATACCAGGCCCGGGCAGTCTCATAATTGCTGATGCTGGCCTGGGTGGAAACATGCCGCTGGCAGCGGGGTGCGTACTTCCCCGCCAGAGTAAAGGCCCCCAGGTCCGCCACAATGAGGGCATCCACCCCGGCGTCGTTCAAGCGCTCCAGATGCTCCGGCAGGCGGGCGATCTCATCGTTTCGGGGCATGGTATTGATGGTGCAGTGGACCCGGACGCCGTGGCGGTGGGCAAAGTCCACCGCCCGGGGCAGCTCCTCCGGGGAAAAATTCCCCGCAAAGGCCCGCATCCCGAAGTCCGTGCCCGCCAGATACACCGCGTCGGCACCATACAGCACCGCCATTTTCAGCCGTTCCATATCCCCCGCCGGAGCCAGCAGCTCCGGCTTTTTTCTCGTGTCAGTTTCCAACATAGTCACTGCTGTTCAGGAAGGCGTTATGCTCCTGCAAGGTGGCGGAGAAGTGGTGCTTTCCGTCCTTGCCCAGGGCATAGTAGTAATAATTGGTCTCGGCAGGCTCCAGGGCCGCTTCGATGGACGCCAAGCCCGGGTTTGCAATGGGCGTGGGCGGCAGGCCCGCGTACTTATAGAGGTTATACTTGGAATCGGTCTGCTTGTCGGCGTTGGTGATGGCGCCCTCGTGGTCCGGCAGCGCATACAGCAGCGAGGCATCGATCTGCAGCAGGCCGTAGGTGCCGCCCTTGTCGCCGGGACCCTCCAGGCGGTTGTAGATGACAGAGGCGATCTTCGCCTGGTCCGTACCATCGGTCTCCTTTTCAATGAGGGAGGCAATGGTGATGATCTTTTTCAAATCATAGCCCCGGGCCTGCGCTAGGGCCAGCAGGTCGTCATCCAGCTTGCTGTCAAAGTTCTTGATGAGCCGGTTCAGGGCGTTGGTGGGCTTCTCGTTCAGATAGAAATCGTAGGTGTCCGGGAACAGGTAGCCCTCCAGGCGGCTGATATCCTCGGAACTGTTATCGATATATTCATAGTCAAAGTTGGCGGTCTTGGCGGCCTCCAACAGGTTTTCCTCCGTATTGACGCCCTTTTCCGCCATCAGGTGGATGATCTGGGCAACGGTATAGCCCTCCGGGATGGTGATACGAACGGTATCCGAATTCAGGTTTCCGGAGGAGTTGTGCATACCGATGATCAGGGCCCGGTAATCCATGTCCGTGTTCAGCTCATAGGTGCCGGTGCCGATCTTGTCCTTGGCATCCGCCACTGTGGCAAACAGCTTGAAAAACCACTTGTACTGGATGAGACCCGCATCCTCCAGTTTGTCCGCGATGGTGGAGATGCTGTCATCCGCAGTCACCTCAATGGTGGCAGTGATGTCCTCCTTGTTGAAGGCGCACAAATCGTTGATGAGCAGCCAGCCCACACCCGCCAGGATGGCAGAGGTGATGAGCACGAACAGCAGATACGTGAAAATGTTGAAGCGGTGCTTTTTCCGCTTCCTGGGGCGGCGAGAGGGTGCCGTCTGTCCGCCCTGGCTCCGGCGCACCTGCTCCGTGTCCCAGCTGGCGGTATCTTCCCTTTTGTAATCAGCCATATGAACCTCCAAACCTGCCTTGCCGGCCGGAATTCCGGAAAGGACTTGCTCTGTTTCTGATTTTCTGCGTTGGATGCAAAATTTTCTTTTGGCCAGGCTCCCAACGGGTCGCCCGTGCATAGAATGTCTCAAAGTGAGGTGACAATATCATGTGCTTCAACAACGGAAATAATGACTGTTCCTGCCTGTGGATCATTCTCATCATCATTCTGTTGGTGTGCTGCTGCGGCGGTTCCTGGGGCGGCAACTGGGGCGGCTGCAACTGCGGCAATAACTGCAACGACAACTGCGGCTCCAGCTGCTGCTGACACCCCGGCGATTAGGGACGCCCCGCGTCCCTTTTCGCGGTGTTGTTCCGGGACAGGCTTTATAAAAGCCCTTTCACAACGCCCCAGATCTCCCGGTGGATATCCTCCACGGACCGGGGGCTGTCCCCTTCCGCGCAGAGGATTACATGCCAGCCGCACTGGCGGACCACCTCCCGGGCGTTGGCCCGGCAGCTTTTCAAATACGCCTCGTCCTGCTCGTGAATGTCCGCGTGGGTGCCGGTGGCCTGCTCACGGCCGCGCATCATACGCTCCGTGATCTCCGTGGGCATGTCCAGATAGAGGACCAGGTCCGGCTCCGGCAGGCCCAGGCGCCCGTATTCCAGTCCAAAGAGCCAGTCCAGATATTCCTTCCGCTCCCCTTCCGGCAGCTTGGAGGCCTGGTGGACGGCATTGGAGGTGGTATAGCGGTCCGCCACGATGAGACCGCCGGCTTCATAGAAACCACCCCAGTCCTGCTTATAGGAGGCGTAGCGGTCCATGGAGAAAAACAGCGAGGCGGCGTAGGCGTTTACGTCGCCGGGATTCTTCCCTAAGCTGCCGTTCAGATACTCCTGCACCATGACGGCGGAGGGCTGGCCGTACCGGGGAAAGTCGATGTTTTTGAAAGGGATGCCCTCCCGGGTCAGATGCTGGCACAGCAGGCGGGACTGGGTGGCCTTGCCGGAGCCGTCCGTTCCCTCGAACACGATGAGTTTTCCCTTCATTTTTTCCGCTTCTCCTGCTCTACATGCACCAAAAACAGAGGCAGCTTCATCATGCGGCCGATGCGTCTGGGCTCCTTGCACAGGCGGTAGAACCACTCCAGCCCGTGGTCAGACCAGAACTTGGGGGCACGCTCCACCACGCCGGCAAACACATCCAGGCTGCCGCCCAGACCGCACAGCAGATTGGCACCGGTCTCCGGGCCGTGCTTTTTCATCCACAGTTCCTGCTTGGGCGCGCCCAGGCAAACAAATACCGCGTCCGCGCCGCTGCGGCGGATCTCCTCCACCACCGGGGCATCCTCCTGGAAATAGCCGTCATGGGTGCCGGCGATGACCAGGCCGGGATATTTCCGCTCCAGATTGCGGGCGGCCATGTCCGCCACACCGGGCTTCGCTCCCAGCAAAAACAAGGACTTTCCCTCTTTGGCCATGCCCTCCATCAGCCCGGCGGCAAACTCGACGCCGGGGGTCTTTTCCTTCAGAGGCGTGCCCAGCATGGCGGCACCCTTTATCACGCCGATGCCGTCCGGCAGGACCAGGTCCGCTTCGTTGACGGCGATCTTCGCCGCCAAATTTTCCCGGCAGACCTCCACGATCTCCGGATTGGGCGTGACCACATAGTGGCAGCCGGGACTGTTCACCAGCCGAAGCCCCTCCGCCACGGCCTCCGCCATGGTCAAATTATCGAAACCGACGCCAAGAACGTCGATGCGCATAAAATCACCTCGTTACATACTCATACAGTTTAAGAGTATATCATAAGGTCGGCCCTTTGTCCAACAAAAAATCCACAAAGAAAACACCCACGCGGAATCCCGCATGGGTGTCTGGGCTCTGTTCAGTTGGAAGCCGCCGATTTCTTTCCCTTCGGCTCCGGCAGCTGGGCCAGGACCACCGCCGCCAGCATGAGCACACAGCCGAAATACTCCTTCATGCTCATCTGGTCATGAAGGATGACGGCTCCCGCCAGGGTGGCGAACACGGATTCCAGGCTCAAAAGCAGGGACACCACCGTGGGGTCTGAATCCTTCTGAGCCAGGATCTGTAACGTGTAGGCCACACCGCTGGAGAAGATTCCCACATACAAAATGGGAAAGGCACAGGCTTTCAGCGCCGCGAGAGACGGGCTCTCCGTGGCAAGCATACCGATGGAGGACAGGATGGTCACCACCAAAAACTGCACACAGGACAGCTCCACGCCGTCCACCTTCTGAGTGAAATGGTCAATGACCAGGATGTGGGCCGTGAAGCAGAAGGCGCACAGGAGGATGTAAAAGTCGCCCATGGTGATGGAAAAGTCCTCGGTGATGCACAGGCAGTACAGTCCCGCCACCGCCAGGGTCACGCCGATCCAAATGGTTTTGAGGGGATGCTTTTTCAGGAAAATGCCGGCGATGGGCACGAGGACGATGTACAGCGCCGTGATGAATCCCGCCTTGCCGGAGGTAGTGGTCTCCAGTCCCTTTTGCTGGAGGTTGCTGGCCACAGTCAGCGCCACGCCGCAGCAGATGCCGCCGACAGCCAGGTCTCGGCCAGAGCCGGGCGCCGCCTTGGCCTCCCTGGCGAAGTCCCGCTCCCGGCGCTTTCGCAGCACGGCGCACAGCACCAGCAAAAACAAAAACGCAATGCCGGAACGGGCGGCGTTGAAGGTGAAGGGTTCCACATAATCAGCGCCCACGCTCTGGGCCACAAAGGCGGTGCCCCAGATAAAGGCCGCCAGAACGGGGAACACGTTTTGACGAATACGGTTGACTTTCATATCTCTTGCTCCATCTGCTGTTTCATGGTATACTTTTTGCCACAGCGAATTTGTATTTTAACATCGGGGTGACAAAATGGCAAGGCTTTCCCGCGATTTTTACAATGGAGACACGGTGGAGACAGCCCGGGCGCTGCTGGGCAAGTGCCTGGTGCGGGTGCGGGACGGCGAAGTGCTGGCCTGCCGTATCACGGAGACAGAGGCGTACATCGGCCGGTGTGACAAGGCCTGCCACGCCTACAACTACCGGAAAACGAAGCGGACCTCTCCTCTCTTTCTGGCACCGGGCCATGCCTATATCTACTTCATTTACGGCATGTACCACTGTCTGAATTTCGTGACGGAGCCGGAGGGCGAGCCCGCCGCCGTTCTCATCCGGGGCGGTGAGCCTCTGGCCGGAAGGGACACCATGTGGTGCCTGCGGTATGGGGACAAGCCCGCCACCGCCTATCGGAAAAAGCATTTTCTCGATGGGCCGGGCAAGCTGTGCATGGCCCTGGGCCTGACCACCCGGGAAAACCGCCTGGACCTGGTGACGGGGGACACCCTCTATGTCTGCGACACGCCCGGGGACGCGGGCCTTCCCTGCCCGCCGCCGGTGCGAGAGCGCGTCTGCGCCGGGCCGCGCATCGGCGTGGACTATGCCCAGGAGGCCAAGGACTTTCCCTGGCGCTTCTGGCTGGAAAAGGAGACCGACACATGAGCATGTTTTTCTTTGACCTGGACGGCACCCTCATCGACTCCAACGGCGTTTGGAAGGAAGTGGACCGGAAGTTTCTGGCCAAACGGGGCCTGCCTTACACCCACGCCTATTACGAAGGGGTGGCCCACACCATCCTCCCCCTGGCGGCGGAGTTCACCAGGGAATTCTGCCATCTGGATGAGTCCTGCGAGGACATCATCGCCGAGTGGATGGACATGGCCAAGGACGCCTATTCCCATGTGGAGTTGAAGCCCGGCGTCCGGGCCTATCTGAAGCAGTGCAAAGCCGAGGGGCGGAAGCTGTCCATCGTCACCAGCTGCGTGCCGGAGCACTGCCATACCGCCCTGAAGCGGCTGGACCTGGAAAAATACTTCGACCGCATCACCTTCGCCCAGCAGCTGGGGCTGGAAAAGAAAAAAATGGATATCTGGCACTTGGCGGCGGCGGAGGCCGGAGAGCGGCCGGAGGACTGTACCGTATTCGATGACAGCATCGCCGCCTGCCGGGGCGCCCGGGCCGCGAAAATGCGGGTGGTGGGCGTATACGACAGCTTTTTCGCCCAGGATGAGCGGCAGATGCGAGAATTTTGCGACGTGTATATCAAAAGTTTCGAGGAGCTTTTATGGCTGCCGGAGCAAAAGCTCCGCAAGCGGTGAGCGGGGTGTTCATGGAAGCCTATTACTATCAGCATATGACCAAGCCCCGCCAGGCTGCGTATCACGCCATGAAGGCGGGCTTCACCGCCCTGTCCCCCGCCTTCTCCGTGCCCCGGCTGGAGGCCAGGGAATTGAGTGACATCTTCTTCCAGCTGCGGCTGGACTGCCCGGACATTTTCTATGTCACCGGCTTCTCCTACCGCTTCGCCCAGGGGGCGGAGAATGTGGAGCTGCTGCCGGAATACCTGTTTGACAAGAGCAAGGTCAAGGACCACCAAAAGGCCCTTGCCGCCCGGGTAGCCAAGCTGGCCCGTCCAGCCCAGGCCATGACTGCCTGGGAAAAGGAGCGGTACATCCACGACTTTCTCTGCGAAAACGTCCGCTATGACAAGCTGAAAAAGCCCTACTCCCACGAGATCACCGGTCCCCTGGGCCAGGGTGTGGGCGTGTGCGAGGGCATTGCCAAGTCCGTGAAGGTGCTCTGCGATGCCCTGGGACTATGGTGCGTCATCGCCGTCTCCGAGGCCAATCCGGAGGCCGGCGTCAAATACCGCCACGCCTGGAACATTTTGAAGCTGGACGGCCAGTATTACCACCTGGACGCCACCTTTGACAACTCCCTGAGCCATGACGGCGTCATTCGCCGGGACTATTTCAACTTGGATGACAGCCGCGTGTTCCGGGACCACCAGCGCCTCCTCTACCCCGTCCCCGCCTGCGTCAAGGGGGACCGCTTTTATTACCGGGAGGAAAAGCTGTCCTTCACCAAGGTGGAGGATGTGGTGAAGCGGTCCCAGATGTCCATTCGCAAGGATTTGCCCTTTGTGTTTCACTGGCGGGGCGGCCCCCTCACCCGGGAGGTGCTGGCGGAGCTGGTGAAAGCCCTGGAGGAATCCGCCCAAAAGCGAAACCGCCACGCCGCCGTGTCCTTTAACCGCTCACAAGCAGTGCTCCAGGTCCGCTTCCCGGCGGAACTGCCCCGGGAAGCTGCTGCCGAGGAGGAAGCCAACGAGGGAGAAACCTATCCGGAAACATAAAAGGAGCCGAAGCGATTGCTTCGGCTCTCTTTTTTACAGCTTTTCCATGTGTTTTCCGGCGGATTTCAGCATCAGCTTTTTGCTGCCCACCTGGTCGAAGGCTACCTCCACCAACGCGTCGCCTCCCATGGGACGGACGGACAGGACCATGCCCTGTCCAAAGGCGGTGTGGCAGACCATATCCCCCTTTTCCAGCTGCATCAGACCAGTGGACGGTGCAGCGCTTTTCTGTGTGGAGGCCAGAGGCCGCTGCCGGGGCGCCTGCTCCGCCCGGTAAGAATGGACGCTGCCGTTTTCCCGGGGGCCGCCGCTGGTGTAGATGCCCGTGGAGGGGCGGGCGGGACGCGGCGCATAGCCGCCGTAGGAAGAAGCGCCGGAGTAAGAGCTCCCAAAGGAGCCGCCCTCCCAGTGGTCGCCGCCGAAGGTGGAGTCGTGCTCCATGCCGCCGAAACGGGGCTCCGGCTTGCTTTCCCAATGCATATTCTCCTCCGGGATCTCCTCCAGGAAGCGGGAGGCCCGGTTGGCGCTGGTGCGGCCGTACAGCATCCGCTGGCGGCAATTGGTGAGGGTCAGCTTCTCCTTGGCCCGGGTCATGGCCACGTAGCAAAGGCGGCGCTCCTCCTCCAGTTCCTCCTGGTCGTACTGGGCGGAGGAGCCGGGGAAAATACCCTCCTCCATGCCCACCACATACACCACCGGGAATTCCAGGCCCTTGGCAGAGTGGATGGTCATCATGGTGACGCAGTTGTCATCCGCGTCCACGCTGTCCAGGTCCGTGTACAGGGCGATCTCATTGAGGAAGCCGGAGAGGGTGGCGTCCTCTGGGTCCTGCTCCAAAAAGCCCAGAATGTTGGATTTCAATTCCTGGACGTTTTCGATGCGGCCCCGGCTCTCCATGTCGTTTTTCTCCTCCAGAGCCTTCACATAGCCGGTCTGGTCGCAGACGGCGTCATAGAACTCCGGCAGGGCCAGGTCCGCGCCCTGGCGGCGGAGACCGTCGATGAGGTCCGCGAACTTCAGCAGCTTGGTGCCAGCGCTTTTCAGCTCCGGGAACAGGTCCGCGTTGCGGATGATCTCATACAGGGAAGCCCCCTGCCCTTCCGCCAGTACGGCCACCTTGTCCAGTGTCGTGGCGCCGATGCCTCTGGGCGGGTTGTTGATGATGCGCCGCAGGCGCAGGTCATCCATGGGGTTATTCAGTACGCAGAGGTACGCCAGCATGTCCTTCACCTCGGCCCGGTCAAAGAACTTCATGCCGCCCACCACTTTATAGGGGATGCCGTTGCGCTTCATGGCGTATTCCAGGGCATTGGACTGGGCGTTCATGCGGTAGAGCACCGCCGTGTCCCGGAAATTCCGGCCCCGGTTCACCCCCATGAGGATGTCTCCCACCACGTAGTTGGCCTCGTCGCTCTCATTGAAGTTGGTCTTGACAGTGACGGTCTCTCCGGAACCGTTGTCGGTCCAGAGGGTCTTGCCCTTGCGGCCGGCGTTGTTTTTGATGACGGCGTTGGCGGCGTCCAGAATGTTCTGGGTGGAGCGGTAGTTCTGCTCCAGACGGATGGTCCGGGCATTGGGATACTGCTGCTCGAAATTCAGGATGTTTTCGATGTTGGCACCCCGGAAGCGGTAGATGGACTGGTCATCATCGCCCACCACGCAGAGGTTTTTCCGCCCGCCGGCCAGAAGCGAGGTCAGCAGGTACTGCAAGTGGTTGGTGTCCTGGTACTCATCCACCAGCACATAGCGGAACTTGTTCTGGTAATAGGCCAGCACCTCCGGCTCCCGCTGCAACAGGGTCACGGTGTGGTAAATAATGTCGTCGAAGTCCAGGGCGTTGGCGGCGCGGAGCTTCTTTTCATAGGCGGCGTACACCTTGGCGATGCGGCTCATTTTCCAGTCGCTTTCAGAGGCGTGGGTCCTGGCAAAGTCCTCCGGGCTCTGATACTGGTCCTTTGCGTGACTGATAACAGTCAGGACGCTCTTGGGCTGGAAGGACTTTTCGTCCAGGTTCTGCTCCTTCACGATGTCCTTGATGACCCGCTTGGAGTCATCGGTATCGTAAATGGTAAAGTCCTTGTCAAAGCCGATGCGGTCAATGTCCCGCCGCAGGATGCGGACGCAGGCGGAGTGGAAGGTGGAGGCCCAGATGTCATTGGCCATCGGCCCCAACCGGGCGGCCAGGCGGTCCTTCAGCTCTCCCGCCGCCTTATTGGTAAAGGTGATGGCGATGATCTCCCAGGGGCGGGGCACATCCACTGCGCAAAGCCGCCTGGCCCGGCTCACCTCCAGCTCGTCCGGCTGCTCCGGGAAATTTTCCAAAAATGCCAGTTCCTCCTCCGTGGCCCATTCCGGCACAAAGTCCGAATCGCTGCCCCGGCCATAGGTCAAAAGGTTGTACACCCGCTGGATGAGGACGGTGGTCTTGCCGCTTCCCGCGCCAGCCAGCAGCAAAAGCGGCCCCTCCGTGGTCATGGCGGCCTTGCGCTGCATGGGGTTGAGCCGCTTCAGGTCCCGGGCAATGACGGCGCGCCTGGCGGCGATGTATCGTTCACGAAAATCAGTCATATGTTCACCAGTTTTCTATAATGTCACGGTCCATTTTAGGACAAAATCCCGGCGGGGTCAACCGGAAAACGCGCGTCATTTTTTGTAACCGTTTTTTGGTTGACAAACGTCTACCTATCTGTTACGGTGTAGGTAGAAAATCGTATACCTTTTGGAGGTGACTGTATGCGCATGAATTTATCCGACAGCGAATGGAAGCTGATGAACCGCCTGTGGGACCACTCCCCCATGACCATCATGGAGCTGACGGCAGCGTTGAAGGGAGAGACCGGCTGGAGCAAAAACACCGTTATCACCATGCTCTCCCGGCTGGAAGCCAAGGGCGCTGTCCGGTACGAGGAGGGCGGAAGGGCCAAGCAATATTTTCCCGCCGTCGCCCAGGAGGACGCCGCCCTGGCGGAAACGGCGAGCTTTCTCTCCAAGGTCTACGGCGGCAGCCTGGGGCTGATGATGAGCGCCATGGTGGAGAGCCGTGCCCTGACGGAGGCCGACATCGCGGAGCTGTCCGCCATATTGGAAAAGGCGGGAGGTGATGGGAAATGAAGGATGTTCTCATCACATCCTCCGTGCTGATCTTGGCGCTGCTGGTGCTGCGTCGGGTGTTCCGCAATACCATCTCCCGCCGGGTGCAGTACGCCCTGTGGGGGCTGGTGCTGGTGCGGCTGCTGGTGCCCGTGAGCCTGCCGGGCCTGGAGCACAATGTGCTGTCTGTGGCGGAGCCGGTGGGGCAGACGGCCTCCCGGCAGCTGGAGCAGCAGAAGGTCTATGTCCTGCCCACGGGGCAGGTGGAGCTGCCAGAGGCAGGCCAGCGGAACCCGGAGCTTCAGCCCGGCTACGAAATGGCGCCCACCTCCACAGGCGTCATGGTGGTGGACGGTGACGGAAAAACCGCCACGGTTTACGCGGGATGGTTGACGGGGACGGAGCTTCTCCGGTGCGTTTGGCTTGCCGGCACCGCCGGAATGGCGCTGTGGTTCCTGGCCGTCAACCTGCGGTTCTGGCGGAAACTCCATAAGGCAAGAGTGCCTTACAGCGTTGAAAATTGCAAGCATCCCGTCTATTTGGTGGAGCATGGTCTTCCCTCCCCCTGCCTGTTCGGACTGTTCCGGCCCGCCATCTACCTGACGCCCGCCGCCGTGGAGACCCCGGAGCGGCTGCATCACGTCATCGCCCACGAGACCACCCACGCCCGCCACCTGGACCCCCTGTGGAGCCTGCTGCGGTGCGTATGCCTGACGGTGTACTGGTTCGATCCACTGGTGTGGGCGGCGGCCATCGTCTCCCGCGCCGACTGCGAGCTGGCCTGCGACGAGGGCGCCTTGCGGTGCCTGGGCAGCGGCGAGCGCATTGCCTACGGCCAGACCCTGCTCTCCCTCATCCCCGTGCGGAAAACTCCCACCAGTCCCCTGCTGGCCGCCACCACCATGACGGCGGGAAAGCGGCAGCTGAAGGACCGCATCACCCACATCGCGGAAAACCGCCAGACGGCGGCCGCGGCGCTGTTTCTGGTGCTGGCCCTGGCGGCGGCGGTGTGCGCCGCCACCTTTACCGGGGCGGCGGAAAAAACAGAGCAGGACCGGGTCCTTACCAGCGAGGAGGTGGCTTATTTCAACCAGGAATTTTTTAACGGAAGCTATCCGAACATCCGCAACCAGTTCCTCTCCTCCCAGTACGAGACACCGGAGGATATCGACCTTTTTGAACTGTTTTACTGCGGAACCGGATTGACGGAAACGGTGAACGAATCGGAGCTGCGGCAGGCGGCGGCTCTCACCCACCGCTCTTTCGCGGAAATGGAATTGGACCTGACAGCTTCCAGCCGTGAAAATATCAATGCGGTCCTCTTGGAAAACACGGGCCTGACATTGGAGCAGACCCACCAAACAGGATTGGAGAAGTTCCTCTATCTGCCGGAGTATGATACCTATTACCACTTCCACGGCGACACCAATTACCGGGGCACGGTCACCATCGCCTGCGGCGAGTGGAAGGACGGCCTGCTGTGTCTTTATTACGAGGATACGTTCTTCGGCGACGGCTGGAAGTGCGTCACCCTGCAAAAGACAGGGGAGGGCTATTACTTTGTCTCCAACTTGTCCTGTGACCAGCCTGCCGTCCCCACGGTGTACCCGGAGGGCGACCCGGTGCTGACCATTCCGTTAGATAATCTGGACCCCTATGTCCCGGAGCAAACAGATACCGAAGGACGCGTTCCTTTCCGCACCATCTCTCAGGACATTCTGGTTTATGTGCCGGAGAATGCCGCCGACCATGCCCAGTACGACACCTTTGATGGCCTGTTCGACTGTTCCGGCGTCGTGGTCATCTACGACGATTGGATCAACGAGCACTACTATGGGACCGTCCACGACTACTACGCCATCTCTGAAGACGGCGCCCCCTCCCTGCTGGCCCGGGCCTACGGCGAGAGCTGCTTCGTGGACCTGGACGGCAACGGGGCATATGAGCTGGCGGCCTCCTGCGGCGACACTGCCCAGCTGTTTTTCCAGCGGGACGGCGCGGTGTACTGCGCCGACATCGGCGCTTCTTTGCAGCAGGCCTGGCCCGAGGCCCGGTATCTCAGCTTTGGCTGGTGGGATGCCGCCGGCCGCAGCCTCTCCCTCTCCGGCGAGGTGCCCATCGCCGGAACGGAGACCCGGGGCACCGCCTCCCGGAAGCTGTATTTTGACGGGGAGCGGCTGCTGGTATACAAGGACCAGCGAGAGACCGTGGACCATGTAGCCGGGGATATCGACGCTCCGGCGGACGTGCTGGCCGCCGCCAGGGAGTATGTGCTGGACCTCTATACCCAGCAATATGAAAACGGCACCGAGGGCTACCGCCTGGAAGACGAGGAGTTCGTGGCCGCCCCAGCGGAATTCGATGATTGGCGCATTGAGAGTCTGCAGGGTCCCAATTTTCTGGAAGCCGGCGAGCTTCGGCTGGAGGTCTGGTGTGTCAACTGCGAGGTCCACACCACCACGCCGGACACCGTCATCATGGCCGGCGGACAGTATATGACGGAGGATGCCTGGGTCTGCCCCGGCTATCCGTACAGCGACTACCTCTTTTTCCAACTGGACCCGGAGGGGAACCGCACCTATTTATTCACCGCCATGGAAAATGACTGCGTCCCCGGTTCGGAGCTGTTTTTCGCGGATACGGTCCGCCGCCTGGAAAGCCTGGGGCTGCTGTCCCTGACGGACCTCAGCGGCCAGGAGCTGGCCGCCGTCTGCTCTTGCCAGAGCGCCCAGTTTTTCAATGAGCTGGCCTGGCGGGACGATGACGCCCAGCGCACTATTTTGCAAAAATTGGCCGATTACATCGCCGGCGGCGGCTCCTCCGCCCAGGAGGCATATGATGGCTGGAAAAATTACATAGCGTCCTTTGATGACAGTCTCACCCCGGAAGGCCGGCGGCTGTGGGAGCGGCTGCAAAGCGGTGAAGCCGCCGAAGAGACAGCGGCTCCCATCCTCACCGGCGAGGACTACGGTGCCATGCAGGCTGCACTGGACCAGCGGATGGAGGAGTACCGGAGCCTCCCCGGCGTCGTTTCCCTGAAAGTGCTGGAGACCGGCTTCTCTGACGAGGAAAGCGCCAGGGCCGTCAGCCGCTACACCGGCAGCGCCTTGGCGCAGAGCCGGGGCTGGTCCGACAGCCTGGTGGCCCGGATGCAGGCGGTCCAGGTGGTGTGGACGGCGGAGCTGGACGGGAATGCGATGGACGGCGCCCTTAACTGGAACGACGGCGCCAACGCCTGCTGGTTCTACCTGCTGCCCAATACCCGCACCGGCGGCTGGGACATCGTGGATACCATCAGCTGCGCCCCGCCGGAGCGGTACCAAGCGGACCCGGCGGCACTGCCCTTTGCGGAACAAGCCCAGCCCCAGGTGAGCCTGACCCAGTACGGCTCCTATGAGGAGGCCTACGCCAGCATCACAGCCCGCAAAGAGCAGGCCGGGAATACGTTCTCCATTCTGGAGGAGTTGCCGGGAGACGGGTTTACCGTGGTCTCCTGGGCCTATGGGGGAACGCCTCACGGTACGGCGGCGGTGCTGAACGTTGTCTATGAGGACGGCACGCTGGCTTCCCTCCCCCTGCCGCCCCGCAGCGAATGGGGCGTGGCGGACCCGGCGGAGGAGCTGGTTCTCAGCTCCGATGGCTCCGCATTGACCTACACCGCCCGGTTTGACGATGACCTGGTAAATGCCGGCGGCACCGCCGTGTGGCACCGGGCCGGGATTTATCACTATACGTACGACATTGCCTCCAGGACCGTTTCCCTGGAGATCACGGAAAACTAACGCTTTCCTTTTCCTCCTGTTTCGGGTATACTGTCGGTAAGACCCGAAACAGGAGGTTTTTTCTCATGCAGCAGTTATTTTTGCTGGCGGCTGTCATCTGCTTCGGCATGGCGGCCATCAAATTCTGCACCGCCCGTATGAAGCCCAACACCGCCCCGTCCCAGCCCAAACGCTCCGCTGATTTGACGGCGGAAGAGGCCAAAGCGCGGATGGACGAAAACCCGGACCTCATTTTGCTGGATGTCCGCACCCAGGCGGAGTTTGACGAGGGGCACATCCCCGGCGCCGTGTGCCTGCCGGTGGAGATGATCGCGGCGGACATGCCCTTTCCCTTCGGCAAGGACGCGGAGCTCCTGGTCTATTGCCGGACCGGCCACCGCAGCGCCGACGCCGCTTCCAAGCTGCGTAAGCTGGGCTTCACCGATGTCAGCGACATCGGCGGTATCGTGGACTGGCCCTACGAGACCACCACCGACTGAAAAAGTGCCGCTCCCATGGGAGCGGCACTTTTTTACTGGGCCAGGAACACCAGGTTCTTGTCCGTGATGAAATTGGGGATGCTGTACAGCACCACGATGTCCGCAATGCCATTTTCCGTGGCGTACTGGGCCACCGGCAGGCGGTAATACCGCAGGTCCAGCAGGTGGACCTCGGAAAAGCGCTGGCTGAGGAAGGGCGCTAAGGAATCGGAGTAGCTGTCCCGCACCAGCAAAATTTTGCTGCCGTCGGTAACGGCCTCGTTTTTGATGACGCAAAGGGGTTGGTTCCCCCCCAGGAAGGCGGAGTATTTGTCCTTTTGCTCCAGGTAGGAGCGCTCATAGAGGCTGCCCGGCTCCGGGGAGCCTGTCCGCCAGGAGGTAACGGAAAGGCCTGTGTCCTCCACCCAGAACTCCATGGTGTCCGGCGTCAGCCAATGGACGCCGGACTGGGAATACAGCGTACCGTTGAAGTTTTCGCTGGCAATTTCCGGGGTAAAATCCTCCCTGGACAGCGGCTCCTTTCCCATGGCCTCCAGCAGAGCGTTGGCTCCGTAAAAAGCCCCCAGGGTGGTCCAGTGGTGGTCCGTGCGGTAGAAAATAGGCTCACCGGCATGAGCAGCAAGGGCGCCTTCCAGATTCACCTGGGGCAGTCCCAGCTCCGCCGCCGCGGCCAACAGCTCCGTCTGGTCCCAGCTGGGCGCGCCGGCGGGCAGCGCCTCTTGCCAAATCTCCGCCGCTGAGGGGATGAGGCCCAGGTACACGTTGGCATCCGTCTTTTCCAAGAGCCGCCGGACGTAGGAGAGGTTCTTCTCCACCAGGGCTTCGTCCGGCGCTTCCACCTTGGAAATGAGGGTGCCTTCGCAGAGGTACACGCCGTTGAACTCCGTTTTGCCGATGGCCTGTTCCGCCCGGGCCTTCAGGCCCGTCCACTGGTCCCGCAGGGGGAACTGGTCGGCGAAGTACTCCTCCACCGCCTCCGTATAGCTGCCGTCCGCCAGGGCGGACCAGGAAAATTCCGGCCTTTGGGCCAGGGTACGGTTCTCCACATCGGACCTTACCCGGTCCGGCAGGAGAACATGCCACACCAGAAGGCCGCCCAGAAACAGGCAGAACAGCGCCGAAAGGAAACGGCTGTATGCGTTTGTCATGGTCCGCCTCCTCTCAGAACCGGAAATACAGGAAGGGATTATAGCTGCCGTCCACCAGGTAGGCGGTGGAAAGGGCCAGGGCCAGCAGCATGAAAACCGGCGTCAGGACCTTTTTGACCTTGTCCGGAAGCCACTGCCAGCACCGCCTTCCCAGCGTGGTGGACGCCACAGCCAGAATCAGGAAGGTGGCGGCGTAGCTTTTCAGCGTATAGCCGTCGGCGGCGGACCACACCGGTGCCCCGCCGAAGCAGGCGGCGAGATAGCCGCCGCAGACGCCCAGATCCTCCATGGCGAAAATGCCCCAGCCCACGAACACCACCAGCAGCGTGTACAGGTGCTTTATCCAGCCGGGGGACTTTGTCAAAACGCCTTTCAGGACGTATTTCTCCAGAATGAGCCAGGCGGCGAAGTACAGCCCCCACAAAATAAAGTTCCAGCTGGCGCCGTGCCAGAAGCCGGTACAGAACCAGACAATGAGGATGTTTCGCAGTGTTTTTGCCGTTCCGCCTCGGTTTCCTCCCAGGGGAATGTACAAATACTCCCGGAACCAGGAGGTCAGGGACATATGCCACCGCCGCCAGAATTCCGTAACGGAGACGGAGAGATACGGATAGTCGAAGTTCTCCAGGAATCGGAAGCCGAAGATGCGGCCCAGGCCGATGGCCATGTCGGAATAGCCGGAAAAGTCAAAATAGATCTGGAACCCAAAGGCGGCAAGGCCTAGCCAGCCTCCCGCCGCCGTCAGCGTTCCGGCCTCCGCAGACGCCAGCTGGGCGTCCCACAACGCGCCGATGGCGTTGGCCAGCAGTACCTTCTTGGCAAGGCCCACACAGAAGCGGCGGGCACCCAGAGCGAAGTCCTCCGCCGTGTTCACCCGGTGGTCCAGGGCCTCCGCCACGGTCTTATACTTGACAATGGGGCCGGCGATGAGCTGGGGGAACATGGTGACAAAGGCGCCGAAGCGGATGATGCTCCTCTGGGCCGGAGCGTCCCGGTGGTAAACATCGATGGTGTAGCTCATGGTCTGGAAGGTGAAAAAGGAGATGCCGATGGGCAGCGGGATATTTAGCTGGGGCAGGTTCACTCCCGGCAGCAAGGACAAGTTGGCCGCCAGGAAGTCCCAGTACTTGAAAAAGCCCAGGAGCAGCAGGTTGAACACCACGCTCTGCCCCACGAACCACCGGGCTTTTTTATCGTTATACCGGTACTTCTCCACCAGAAGGCCATGGGTATAATCGATGAGGATGGACACGAACATAATGGTGATATACACCGGCTCGCCCCAGCCGTAGAAGAACAGGCTCTCCACCAGCAGCACCAGGTTCCGCCACTTCAGCGGCACCAGGAAATACAACAGAAGCGTGATGGGCAGATAGGCGAACAAAAAGGTCAGACTACTGAAAACCAAAGCATTTCCTCCCTGTCAAAGTCAAAAATGGCCGCAGCGGCAGGCTGCGGCCACTTGCGGGTCAGCCGGTAGCTCAGGCAAACAGGGCATTGAAGGCGTCCGCCATCTCCTGCTGGTAGGAGGCGGAGGCGATCATGGCCACATAGGTGCCGTGCCGGATGACCTGCGCCTTGCCCCAAGCCTCCATGGATTCGGGATACCAGGCGCCGCCCTCGGCCTGAGAGTCCACCCGGGTCTGCAAAATAGCGGCGGCAGCCTCGGCGTCTTTTTCCGTTTCGCACTGCATGAGCACCAGCTCATTGACCACGAAGCTCATCATGGGCGCCTTTGCCACGAATTGCGTCACCGGAATGTCGCTGATGCCGGGATAGTAGTTTTCCAGCAGTTCCCCTTCAATGTCGGCCATATAGTTCTCGTCCCACTGGTACTTCTCCTCCAGCTCCGTGTAAAAAGCCGGCAGGTCCACGTCCACCGCCTCGGAATCCGTTTGCTTGCCGCAGGCGGTCATCGTCCCAAGAGCCAGGGCCAGGGCCAGCAGGATAGTCATGCTTTTTTTCATATCTTTTCCCCTCATTCTTCTGTTTTTCACGATATAAGACGGTACGGCGGGCTGAAAAGTTCTCGCCCTCCGGAACAGTATTTGCGGTTTTCTTCTATTTTAGCAGTTTTGCCGTTCTCTGCTTGCATTTATACAGGAAAGGCTGTATGATTTCAATAGGAATTTTTTAAATTTTAAGAAAAGTAGGTTTTTCCCATGTATAGTTTTCGCAACGATTACAGTGAGGGCGCCCATCCTCAGGTCATGCAGGCCCTGATGAACACCAATCTGGAGCAGACCTGCGGCTACGGCCTGGACCACCATTGCCAGGAGGCCGCCGACCTTATCCGCAGGCTGTGCGATGCCCCGGAGGCCGATGTCCACTTCCTGGTGGGCGGCACCCAGACCAACCTGGTGGCCATCACCGCGTTCCTGGCCTCCTACGAGGCGGTCATCGCCGCCCACACCGGCCATGTGAACACCCACGAGACCGGCGCCATTGAGGCCACCGGCCACAAGGTCTGCGCCGTCCGCAGCCCTGACGGCAAGCTGACCCCGGAGCTCATTGAATTCGTCCTGTCCGAGCACAACGGCAGCGAGCACATGGTGGCACCTAAAATGGTCTATGTGTCTGACAGCACGGAGATCGGCACCATTTACTCCAAGGCCGAACTGATCGCCCTGCGGGAATGCTGCAACAAGCACGGATTGCTGCTGTTCCTGGACGGTGCCCGTCTGGGCTCCGCCTTCACTTCCCCGGAAAACGACCTGACTTTGCCGGATCTGGCGGCTCTGACCGACCTTTTCTACATCGGCGGCACCAAAAACGGCGCCCTCATGGGCGAGGCCCTGGTGGTGAACACCCCCAACGACCACTTCCGCTGGCATATGAAGCAGCGGGGCGCCATCCTGGCCAAGGGCCGTTTGCTGGGCATCCAGTTCAAGGCTCTGCTGGAAAACGGCCTGTACTTCGATATTGCCCGCCATGCCAATGAGATGGCCTACCGCCTGCGGGACGGTATGGCTGCTCTGGGCTACGAGTTCCCCGTGGCCTCTCCCACCAACCAGCAGTTCCCTGTCCTGCCCAACACGGTTTTGCAGCAGCTTCAGAACAAGGGTTACGCCTACGAGCTGGACCACGTGGTGGATGACGAGCACACCTGCGTTCGCTTCTGCACCAGCTGGGCCACCCCTGTGGAGGCCGTGGACCAGCTTTTGAAGGACCTGGCCGCCTGCAAGTAACACCGATCATGAAAAAAGCCGCCCATGGGCGGCTTTTTTCGTGGGTTCTTTCGCTTTTCGTTGTATGATAAAGTGAAAGACTGGGAAAGGAGGGCATCTTGTGACGGATACAGAATTGCTGGACCTGCTGCGGCGGGACCGTACCGCCGGGACGGAAGCCCTCCTGGCCCGCTACCGCCCCCTGCTGCGCTATGTCATCGGCGGTATCCTGGCGGAAAGCGGTGACGAAGAGGACTGCTTGTCCGAGGTGTGCCTGGTCCTGTGGCAAAAGCTGGACAGCTTTGACCCCGCCAAGGGGGCCCTTTCCGCCTGGTTGACCGCCGTGGCCCGGAATACGGCTCTGAACCATCTGAAAACCCACCGCCGCCGGGAAGCCCACACCGCCGAAGCTGTGGGATATCCGGTCTCGCCGGACACGCCGGAGCAGGCGCTGCTGCGTCAGGAGCGGGCGGAGCGGCTGAAAGCGGCTTTGAACGGTCTCAGGGACCGGGACCGGCAGCTGTTTTACCGCCGTTACTATTATTTGCAGCCCCTCTCCCAAATCGCCGCGGAGATGGGCATGACAGAACGGGCCGCGGAGGGACGCTTGTACCGGCTGCGCCAGCGGCTGCGGCAGGAGCTGGGAGGTGACGAGCCGTGAGCGAGTGGAACGAATTTGACCGGGAGATGATGGAGACTGTCACAGACCTCCCCCCCACCGCCGGCACCGTCCGGGCCGTGACCCCCTGGCGGGACGCCATGGACCGTATCCTGCTGGGGCTGTGCCTCACGTGCTTTACTTTAAATTTTCTCTATCTGCAATATCTTCTCCCCGCCATCGGCACCGTACAGCTGTATCTGGGCTTCCGCACGCTGCGTGGCAATAACCGTTTTTTCAACTTTTGCTGGTTTTTCAGTATCTGTAAAGTAATATTACTGTTCATCAATTTTGTATTGGACGCCACACCTTACAGCGGCATTCTCACTGGGTTCCATAGCTTTTGGCAGACTGGGATCACCGTGGCCATGCTGCTGGCTTTGCGGCAGGCCCTCCGTCTGTCGGCTGCGGCGGCGGACCGCACCATGGACCGTGACCCCCTGCTGTGGGCGGCGGTCTGGTACGCCGTGCTCATCGCCCTGGCCCTGTTTTGGCCAGAGCCGGGCTGGCTGGTATTCCTCCTGATGGTGTTTGCTTTTTACCGCATCATCAGAAGCCTGCGCAGCGTCACGGCGGAGCTGGAGGAGTGGGGCTGCGGCGTCCGGGCCTCGCCGGTGCGGCTCAGCGGGGAGCGGTTTCAGATGGTGTATTACACTTCCTTGCTGGCGTTGGTCCTGCTATGCGGGCTACTCTCCAACCATATTTGGCTGAAAGGGGAATCAATCGAACAGCCGTTCACAACTGAAGCGGAAGCCATCCAACAGCATCTCAGAGACCTGGGGATGCCGGAGGGGTTTTTGCTCCAGCTGCCGGAGGAGGAGTTGGGACAGCTGTCCGGCGCATCGGCCTGCCAGTACCTGAAGAATGAAAAAGCATCTTCCGGAAACAACAAGTCTCTCCGCCTTTCCGGTGCCATGGTGTATCTGGGCGGTGGCACCGCCCGTTTCTACGTCCTGGCAGAGTACGATGACGAAGCACCCCTGTTCTGGCAGAACCTGGCGGAGTTTGCCAATTCCAGCACCGTTCGCTGGGATGGCGCCTGCTACCTGTCCTATGAGAAAAGAGAAACAAGTTATCGAACAACTGTTCCTGTCCAAGAAAACGTGGAGACGGTGGACAATTATTTTTCCGGCCCTTCGGAGAGCACGTTTATCCGCTCTTGGTACAGCTTTCCCGCCGGAGCCAAAAAACGGACCTGCCTGTTCGTCTGTACCCAAAAGCTCTGGGAATCTCCGGGGCCGGATACAGATTACTATTACGACTGCATTGTGAACTTCTACCGAAGCCGGCTTTCCCTCACCTATCCTTACAGACCTCTCAGCGGGCAGGAACCTTCCCACCGACGGGAGTTGGCGCAATTCTGTCAGATCTTTGAATTTTCTCAGCCTCTGTCATGAAAAACTCCTGCCCACATGGGCAGGAGTTTTTTCGAATATTTGTTCGACTTCTTCTTGACACGAACGATTGTTCGAGTTATAGTATATATAGAACAAAAGTTCGAAAAAGGAGGATCTGAACAATGACTGGTTGGGGTTTCTTTTTTATGCTGGTGGGTGTTACCTTTTTGACGGCACAGCTGTTCCGCGTTATCAATTATATTGAGCGCCCCGCCCAACACTCCCGTCGCCGCGCCGTGGCTCGGTAATCATTTTCTCCCATGGATGTTCTGGAAAAGCTGACGATCCTGACAGACGCCGCCAAATATGACGCCGCCTGTACCTCCAGCGGCGGGAACCGCGCTTCCAAAAAGGGATATATCGGCAATACCTCTTCCTCTGTGGCTGGATGCTGCCACTCCTTTTCCGCTGACGGGCGGTGTGTGACGCTGCTGAAGGTCCTCATGACCAACTGCTGCGTGTTTGACTGCAAATACTGCGTCAACCGCCGCAGCAACGACACGATGCGGGCCGCCTTCACGCCCCAGGAGCTGGCAGACCTCACCATCAGCTTTTACCGGCGAAATTATATTGAGGGTCTGTTCCTCTCCTCCGGTGTACTCCGCAGTCCGGATTACACCACGGAACTGATGATCAAGGCCCTGCGCATCCTGCGGGAGGAATACCGTTTTAACGGTTATATCCACGCCAAGGCCATTCCCGGCACGGCGCCGGAGCTGGTGGAGCAACTTGGCTTTCTGGCGGACCGCATGAGCGTCAATATTGAACTTCCCTCGGAGGCAGGATTGCGGACCCTGGCGCCGGACAAAACGAAGCAGGCCATTCTGGCCCCTATGCGCCAGATCCAGGTACGGGGCAGGCAAAGCAAGGAGGAACTGGTCAAATACCGCCACGCCCCCAAGTTCACCCCTGCCGGACAGAGCACCCAGCTCATCGTAGGCGCCACGGCGGACAGTGACTTCCACATTCTGCGGCTGACCCAGGGACTCTATGACCGATACCGTCTCAAACGCGTGTTCTACTCCGCTTACGTGCCGGTAGTGGAACACGCGCTGCTGCCCTCCAAGGATGTGAAGCCGCCTCTGCTGCGGGAGCACCGGCTGTACCAAGCGGATTGGCTTCTGCGGTTTTACGGTTTTCGGGCGGAAGAGCTGCTGGATGAGCAGCACCCGGATTTCAATCCCCTGGTGGACCCAAAGTGCAGCTGGGCTCTGGCCCATCTGGACTTTTTCCCGGTAGAGGTAAACACCGCCGATTATGAAGCCCTGCTGCGGGTCCCCGGTATCGGCGTTACCTCCGCCAGGCGTATCCTTACTGCCCGTCGGGCTAGACGCCTGCGGGTGGAGGATCTGCGGAAAATGGGCGTTGTTATGAAGCGGGCCCAATATTTTCTTACCGCTTCCGGCCGCCGGACGGAAGGGCTTTTATTCAAACCGGACAGCCTGCTGCGAAACCTGATCGCCGCAGAGCGGCCCCTTTTGCCGGAGGTGGAGCCGGTACAGCTTTCCTTGTTTGACTCCCCTGCGCCTGTATGAGGTCTTGTCATGACAGAAATGGTCTACTATTACGACGGCAGCTTTGAAGGGTTTCTCTGCTGCATCTTCGACAGCTATGCAAACAAAGAGGTCCTCACCGCCATCTACCGCGATGAGGACCTTGTACCAACCTTATTTGCCACTCGGAGTATTCCCACAGACAGGGAGCACGCCAACCGCGTATACCGAAAGATTGTAAAGTGTTCTCCCTATACAGCTGATTTGCTGCGAAAATGCTTTCTCACCTGTCTGCCGGACAAGGAGCTCTACCTGTACCGCCTGGTGGTAAAGCTTTTACGGGAGGGGCCAGGCTTTTTGCGGAATTTCTCTGACGAGACCTTGTATCCCGTGCTCCGGGCCGTGCGGCTTCTCAACGGCGAGGCCCATCTTTTGAAAGGCTTCGTCCGCTTCTCCGACTTGGGCGGCGTGCTGGGCGGAGAGATTGAGCCGAAAAACCGGGTCCTTCCCCTGCTGCGAAGCCACTTTTGTGCCCGCTACCAGGGCGAGAAATTTTTCCTTTACGACCGCACCCACCGGGAGGCCCTGTTCTACGCCAACGGCAAGGCGGTCATTCAGCCGCTGGAGCACTTTCAAATGGCGCCGCCGGATGAAGCAGAGGCTCATTACCGCCTGCTTTGGAAGCGGTTTTACGATACCATCGCCATCAAGGAGCGGTACAACCCCAAATGCCGCCAAACCAATATGCCGAAGCGCTATTGGAACACCATGACGGAATTCCAGGATGAAACTTATTTCAGGGTGCAAAGCTCTCCCGCAGGTGTTGAAGCCCCCGGCGCTCCAGCCGGGATACCTGCACCTGGGACACCCCAAGGACCCGGGCCGTCTGCTCCTGGGTCAGGGATTTGAAATACCGCAGTAAAATGGTCATCCGCTCTTTTTTCGGCAGCTGGTTAATGGCTTCCCGCAGGGCGATGCGCTCCACCATTGCCTCCTCCGGTGCCTCCGTACCCAGCATCCCCTCCAGTGTCAGCCCGTTCGCCGTTTCCTGCTGTAAGGATTCCGGCGCGTCTGCGGCCAGGTCCGCCCGGGCGATCTCCTCCGGCGTCAGTCCGGTGTCCTCCGCCAGTTCCGAAAGGGCCGGTTCCCGGCCCAGGCGCTGGCGCAGGCGCTCTCTGGAAGTGTAAAGTAATTGTGCTTGCTCTCGAAGCCCCCGCCCTACTTTCAGCATTCCGTCATCCCGTAAAAAGCGGCGGATCTCCCCGGCGATCTTGGGAACGGCATAGGTGGAAAAGCAGGTGCCATAGGAGAAATCAAAGCCTTGGACCGCTTTCAAAAATCCGAGACACCCTAGCTGGTACAGGTCATCCGCTTCCACACCTCGGCCGTAATAGCGCCGCACGATGCTCCAGATGAGGCCGCTGTTTTCCGTCACCGCCCGCTCACAGGCCTCCCGGTCCCCTGCCTGGGCTGCCCGCAGAAGCTCAAGCTGCGTGCTCATTTTCCCGTCTTCATCCGGGGCGCCAGTTTCTTTCGCATAAGGACCGTAGTGCCCCGGCCCGGCACAGAGCGGATCGTCAGCTTATCCATGAAGCTCTCCATGATAGTAAACCCCATGCCGCTGCGCTCCTCTCCTCCGGTGGTAAACAGGGGCTCCCGGGCCTTTGCCACGTCCGCGATCCCCCGGCCATGATCCTTCACCGTCAACTCCAGCACATTTCCCGGGCAGATGCGGGCCCGCACCGCCACCTTGCCGATGGCGTCCGGGTAGGCGTGGACGATGGCGTTGGTCACTGCCTCACTGACCGCCGTTTTGATGTCCTCCAGTTCGTTAAGGGTCGGGTCCATCTGGGCGGCGAAGCAGGCCACGGCAGCCCGGGCAAACCCCTCGTTGCTGCTGCGGCTGGGAAATTCCAGCAGGACCTCATTGGTGGCTTTTGTTTTCATTATGTAAACCTCCTTCTTTACCGTATGGTCACCAGCCGGCCGATGCCGGCGGCATCCAGCACCCGCCGGGCCTGCTGGGGAACGTTGCACACCAGGATGCTGCCGTCCAGCAGCTGCATCCGCTGCTGGGCCCGCAGGATCAGGGCGATGCCGGAGCTATCCATAAAGGTCACTCCTGCCATGTCCAGTACCAGCGTTTTCGGCAACGCCGCGTCGATGGCCATCTCCACCTCCCGAAGGCTGTTTCGCGCGCCGTGGTGGTCCAGTTCCCCACTGAGTTCCAGCAGCAGATTCCTGTCCGCGCTTTTTACATTGATCTCCATAGTGATTCCCCTTTTGCTGATTCTTTGGTTTTTGCGCTGTATTTTCTCCTTTATTATAAGTGTACAAGGCTGTCTTTTTTGTCGGATTCTTTCCACACGGCGGCGCTTTACAAAATTTCTTTCACCCGCCCTTGCCTGCGCCTTCGGCAGCGAATATTATAAAAGTGGTCTAACTGCACAAGGAGGAAGGTATGAAAAACGTTCACCGGGAATATCCCTTGCTGGCTATGTGTGGCCGCAGTTGCGGCTTGTGCACCATGCACTTAGGCGGCTACTGCCCTGGCTGTGGCGGCGGAGACGGCAACCAGTCCTGCGTCATCGCCCGGTGCGGTCAGTCTCACGGTGTGGAATTTTGCTGTCTCTGCCAGGAATATCCCTGCGCCAAATATGACAGCATCGATACGTATGATTCCTTTATTTCCACCCGCAATATGCGTGCAAATTTGGAACGTGTCCAGACACACGGCCTGGAGACCTGCAAGGCGGAGACGCATGAAAAAATGGCGCTGCTGGCCGGTCTTTTGGCTCATTACAACGCTGGACGGCAGAAAAGCCTGTTCGCCGCAGCGGTGAATCTCCTGCCGTTGGAGGATCTGCGGACCATCCGGGATCAGCTGACGGGCGAGGCGGCGGATCTGCCTTTGAAAGAGCGCGCCCAGGCAGCCACCGCATTGCTCCGCCGCGCGGCAAACTCCCGGGGTGTGGATTTAAAGCCCCGCAAAAAGCCGAAATAGCAAAAAAGGACCCTACGGCACAAAAAATTTACGCCGTAGGGTCCCTTTTATTTTTTGTTCCGCCGCTTATACTCCATGGGGATGTAACGGATGACGTCTGACAGCTGCTCCGCCGCTGTGGGCTGGAAGCCCAGGCGGCGATAGACCTCCACAGCATACGGTGAGGAATGGACTGTGATCGTTTCAGCACCGCTGTCCGTCAAAAAGCGCTGCATCAGTGCCGTCCCCACTCCCTGCCGGTGATAGTCCGGGTCCACGAAAAATAAGGATATGTAGGTGCCGCCGTGACGGATGGCCAGGACACCGATGTTGCTCTCCTCCTCAAAGGCGCCATAGACCGTCAAGACTTTCACAATCGCCGGATCGGTAATATAATGTCTACTGAACAAACCGCTTCGTGGCTTGTTCGTGCGGCGATTGCCGCACAATTCTATCAAAAGGGCTGTTTTCAGCCCTTTTGATAGAATTCAGACATTGTTACAATGTGTATTTCCGATGGTGCGGTACACCACGTCAGCGGAAAGTACGCATTAAAGTAGGTTGCCTCGTCGTGAATGTTGCTTGGAATCTGCACATGGGAACCATCCACCGCCAGCAGTGTGTACCCGTTCCACCTTCGCATGGGACGGTTTTGGTAAGTAAACCGGCGTAAAATTTCTTCAAAGGCCGCCGATTTTTTCTGTTTTGTCAAGTGTTTTTTGTGACTTTTTTCAATTATTTGCAAGCACAGACCAGACCGCCTTGCGTACAGTCTGGTCTGTCGCTTATCTTAATGAGATTACGGCTAGGCGGGGGCCTTGTTTATAACTGTTCCGGTCACGCCTGCATGGCCTTGGCGGATTCCTCCAGTTTGGCAATGATCTCCCGGTACTTGGCAGCCTTCTCCCGCTCAGCATTCACCACCGCCTCAGGGGCATTGGCCACAAACTTCTCGTTGGAGAGCTTCTTTTCCGTGATGCGCAGGCCGTTTTCGGCTTTCTCCTTTTCCCTGGCGATGCGATCCAACTCTGCCTGGAAGTCCACCAGCTCGTTCAGGGGAATATAGGCGTTGGCCTTATGGGTGACGATGTTCACCAGGCCCGCCAGATCCTCCGGTGCCTTGCCGGTAACCGTCACCTTCTCAGCATAAGCCAGGCGCTGGATGAAGTGGATGCCCTGCTCGTAAATGGCAGGCTCCTCTGTCACCAGAATGACCTCGGCCTTCTTGGAGGGCGGCACGTTCATCTCGGCCCGGCGGGCGCGGATGGCCTTGATGGTATCCATGACGGCTTCCATGGCGGCCTCCTCGGTGGGGAAGCTCAGGCTCTCCTGATACTCCGGCCACTGGGCGGTCATGATGAAATCGCCGGTGTGGGGCAGCGCCTGGAAAATCTCCTCCGTGATGAAAGGCATAAAGGGATGCAGCAGCTTCAAAAGATCCGTCAGCACATAGCAGAGCACGTTCTGGGCCACCAGCTTGCCCTCCTCGTCCTCACCGTTCAGGCGGGTCTTGGTCAGCTCAATATACCAGTCGCAATAGGTGTCCCAAATAAAGTCATAGACCTTGGCAGATGCCACGCCGATCTCGTAGCTATCCAGATTCTCCGTAACTTCCTTCACCAGGGTGTTCAGCTTGGAAAGGACCCACTTGTCCTCGGGAGCCAACCGGGAAGCCTCGGGCAGCTGGCACTGGTCGATGGTCAGGTTCATCATGACAAAGCGGCTGGCATTCCAGATCTTATTGGCGAAGTTTCGCATGGCCTCGCACTTTTCGGTATAGAACCGGGTGTCGTTTCCGGGGGAGTTGCCGGTGATGAGGTTGAAGCGCAGGGCATCGGCACCGTACTTCTCCGCCATCTCCAAGGGGTCGATGCCGTTACCAAGGGACTTGGACATCTTGCGGCCCTTGTCATCCCGAACCAGGCCGTGGATGAGAATGGTGCGGAAGGGGATCTGCTTCATCTGCTCGCAGCCGGAGAAGATCATCCGGGCCACCCAGAAGAAGATAATATCATAGCCGGTGACCATGACGGAGGTGGGATAGTAATAGGCCAGGTCCTCGGTCTTTTCCGGCCAGCCCAAAGTGGAGAAGGGCCACAGGGCGGAGGAGAACCAGGTATCCAACACGTCGGGGTCCCGGGTCAGGTGGGTGCAGCCGCACTTTTCGCACCGAGTGGGGTCCTCCCGGGAGACATTGATGTGGCCGCACTCATCGCAGTACCAGGCGGGGATCTGGTGGCCCCACCACAACTGGCGGGAGATGCACCAGTCATGGACATTTTCCATCCAGTTGGTGTAGGTCTTGGAGAAGCGCTCGGGGACGAATTTCACCTCGCCGTCCTTCACCACCCGCAGGGCCTCCTTGGCCAGGGGCTCCATCTTCACGAACCATTGGGCGGAAATGAGAGGCTCCACGTCGTTGTGGCAGCGGTAGCAGGTGCCCACGTTGTGGTTATAGGGCTCGGTCTTCACCAGGTAGCCCTGCTCCTCCAGATCCTTCACGATCTGCTTGCGGCACTCATAGCGGTCCATTCCGTTGTAGGGGCCGCCGTTTTCGTTGATCTTGCCGTCATCGCCGATGCAGCGGATGACCTCCAAGTTGTGGCGCAGACCCACCTCAAAGTCGTTGGGGTCGTGGGCGGGGGTCATCTTCACGGCGCCGGTACCAAAGCCCAGCTCCACATAATCATCCGCCACGATGGGGATTTCCCGGTTCATGATGGGTAGGATGCAGGTCTTGCCCACCAGATGCTTGAACCGCTCGTCCTCCGGGTTCACGGCCACGCCGGTATCGCCCATCATGGTCTCGGGCCGGGTGGTGGCCACGATGAGGTCACCGGAGCCGTCCGCCAGGGGATAGCGAATGTGCCACAGGTGGCCGGGCTTGTCCACATACTCCACCTCGGCGTCAGAAAGGGCGGTGATGCAGTGGGGGCACCAGTTGATGATGCGGCTGCCCTTATAAATGAGGCCCTTGTCATACAGCTCGCAGAAAGTCTCCCGGACAGCCTTGGAGCAGCCCTCATCCATGGTGAACCGGGAGCGGCTCCAGTCGCAGGACACGCCCAGTTTCTTCTGCTGCTCCACGATACGGCCGCCGTACTTCTCCTTCCACTGCCAGACCCGCTGGAGGAATTTCTCACGGCCCAGGTCATAACGGGTCTTGCCTTCCTTGACGCGAAGCTCCTCCTCCACCTTGATCTGGGTGGCGATGCCGGCATGGTCCGTGCCGGGCAGCCACAGGGCGGAATAGCCCTGCATCCGCTTGAAGCGGGTCAGGATATCCTGAAGGGTGGAGTCCAGGGCGTGGCCCATGTGGAGCTGGCCCGTGACGTTGGGAGGCGGCATGACGATGGAGAAGGGTTTTTTCTCGGGGTCGGGATCGCCCTTGAAGCAGCCGGCCTTCTCCCACATCTCGTAGATGCGGCTTTCCACCTGCTGGGGCTCATACACCTTTGGCAGTTCTTTTTTCATGTGTTTTGTCTCTCCTATCTTTTGAACGAAATGGTTCTCATTTGATATATTGTACCGGCTTTCCGGTCTTTTCAGCAATGAATGTGCGGATCTTCTCCGGTGTTCCCTGGGTGAAGGCGGCTTTCTGCAGGATGTACGGCATCTTCCCCTGCAAAAATAGATAGCAGCGCTTCTCGTCCTCCCACACAGCGGTCAGAGCATGGTAGCGATAGCTGCTGGCGCTGGATGGCTCTCCCAAGCGAAGAAGCTGTCCTCTTCAAAGGTGAACCGCATGGTCTTGTCCGAAATGGGTTTCTCTGAACCTCTTCCTCTCCGAAGCTCAGAAAAAGCCTCTCTGACATCCCGATACTTTCGAAACGCCCGGATGCCAATCAACAGAATTGCGGCACCCAGTACTGTGATTAGATTGAAGGCGCCGCCTATCAGACCACCCAACAGCAAAAGGCCTCCGAAAATCACCATAAATACGCCCCAAAGCCGCCCGAAGCCCGCAAGGGCTTTCACGGCCGTCCCCAGCAGCTTTCCGTGGAGCATATAGGCATTGGTCCAGGCATCCCAGTCCCCCCCAGGTACAGATCTCTTCAACTTTGAATGGCATGCCGCCCTCCAAACAAAAAACGCCCTGAGCCTTTCGGCTCAGGGCGAACAAATTGTCCGTGGTACCACCTGGATTCCGCACTGAAAAGATGCGGCACTCGTCACTCTGTAACGGGAGTTCCCGACCGGCCTACTGCTGTTTCAGCGCGGCTGCTCCGAGGCGACTTCCATACACGCCGCACGGAAGCTCACACCGGCCGCTTCCTCTCTTTGCTTTGGCGTATCTGTACTGCTCCTCTTCCCTGCATTTGAACGACAAATATTATACGATACGGTATTTCATTTGTCAAGACAACCGCAGGATCTCCTTTTTCAGCCGGGAAATGATGCGCTTTTCCAGCCGGGAGATGTAGGACTGGGAAATGCCCAGCCGGTCCGCCACCTCCTTCTGCGTCTGCTCCCGGCCGCCCCCCAGGCCGAAGCGCAGAGAGATGATCTGCTTTTCCCGGGGAGAGAGGACGTTGATGGCCGCCGCCAACAGGCCCCGGTCCACGTCCTCCTCAATGGGCCGCATGACTGTGTCCTCCTCCGTTCCCAGCACGTCGGAGAGAAGCAGCTCGTTGCCGTCCCAGTCCGTATTCAGCGGCTCATCAAAGGACACCTCTCCCTTTCGGTTGGCGTTTTTCCGCAGGAACATGAGGATCTCGTTCGCTATCCTCTCCTGACGGACACATAAGCTGCCCTATGGGCGGCAAATTCAGCTCTCCATCCTCCGCAAAGAGGTATACATAGACGTTTTTGCCGTCCCAAACCACTTTTTTGACGATAGT
>Ga0129311_1000467_pt1 | contig 36160 bp, 28 predicted proteins | sample Go1ome_FD_94435 | JGI IMG/M metagenome (GOLD analysis project Ga0129311, IMG submission 94435) | Western lowland gorrila individual fecal microbial communities from Wisconsin, USA - Go1022B metagenome | ecosystem: Host-associated > Mammals > Digestive system > Large intestine > Fecal | place...
ATGTATATCGGCGGCGGTAAGGTTATTCATGCATCCAGCCCCAAGACCGGCATCAAGATATCCAATTACACCTACCGTACACCGGTGAAATATGTAAGCATTATCAGGGATTAACGGGAGTAAAGCACGTTTTCCGGCGGGAACGGATAATAGAAAGGGCAAATATGGAACAGATACAAAATGGGTTTCTGCAGCTTTCCGAGAGCGCAGAGAAGGAAATTACCGAAACAATGCCACCTGAAGAAGAAATGAACGACTTAGCGGATTTCTTCCGCATTTTCGGAGATGCCACCAGATTAAAAATCCTCTATGCACTGAAATTTTCGGAAATGTGTGTGCTCGATATTGCCCAGCTTTTGGGCATGTCCCAGTCGGCAATTTCCCACCAGCTCCGTGTCTTAAAGCAGATGGACTTGGTGAAAAACAGAAGGGACGGCAAGACCATTTTCTATTCCCTTGCGGATGCACACATCGTGACCATATTAAGCCAGGGTCTTGACCATATTGAAGAGTAGGGACCAAAACAGAATTGTGAATAAAAGCTCAAATCTTATGAAAGTAGGATTTGAGCTTTTTTCTTGCTAAAATTTATGAAAAAATACAAAAAAATGTATGGATACATAAAGCAACAAATTATAAACTAAGTGCATAAACAGGAACGATAACCTGATAAATTTTTTATGAGGAGGATAATGAAATGATAAAAGAAGATGAATTACAGGATTATATGCCGGAATTAAGAATACAGAATGGTAGTGGAATTACATTGTCAGTCATTCAAAAGGCTATTCAGGATTGTGCAGATAAGTATGGAATTCCAGTGGCATTTTGCAATGAGCAGATTAAGGCAGGTGGTTTGTTTAAATCCAAAGTGGATGATTGTATTGTAGTATATCATCCGGAACATATGAAGGATTATTTTAAGTATGTAATAAAAATAACAAATCAGGGAACATATGCTTTTATTTCCGTACGAGAGTATGGAGAAAGCAAACAGTTGAATAAAGCATATCGACGGGAACTTTCAAAGCAGGGAGTAAAGAATTACATAAAGGGAAATCCCGATGATTACAATGCAACAGGAAAGGCAATCGGACAGGCTATTGGAGGATTTATTGGTTCTCTTGGAAAGAATAAGCAAAAGCTTGAAGAGGAAGAAAGATATTATAAATGCCTGGATGATATTTTTAATGAGGTATTCCAATAAATAACAGAAAAATTCTGACTGCCGGATACTGCTCAAGTATGCGGCAGTTAACGTGAAAAAGCTGAATAAGGTTGGGGATATGATATATAAAAACAAAAACATTGTAGAAAGACAAGTGGCTGATTCATTCTTTTTAATAAATATCAAAGAAAGCTATGCGGACAGTACATGTCACCTTTATGAAATAAATCAGGTAGGTGATTATATTTGGAACAGGATAGATAAAAGTAAGAGTGAAAAAGAGATAGCTGACAGTCTTTACGAACTGATAAAAAACGAGGTGCCTTATGGGGATGTTTATAATGATGTAAAGTCCTTCATAAAGGTACTGGCTGATGAGAAGTTTTTGGAGATACGATAATGGAAGAAATAAATGAGAAACTGCATATGCAGCTCCTTGATTTTGATAATGGAAAAAGGAAAGAATGGGTTGAAAACCGACAACCATTTTCGGTCCTTTTTGAACTGACCCCAAGGTGTAATTTTAACTGCATACATTGCTATCTGCAAAATTGCCATGTGGAAAATCAATTGACATTTGAGGAAATTATAGAAATCATAGATATTTTGCATGATAAAGGAATTTTATTCCTTACATTTACGGGGGGTGAAATATTAACCCGTCCGGATTTTGTGGATATTTATGTATATGCAAAAAAGAAGGGGTTTCTGGTAGAACTGTTCACGAATGGAGCTTTGTTTAATGAAGAGATTTTGAATGTTTTGCATGAATATCCACCATTATTGGTAGACATTTCTCTTTATGGAGCTGATGAAGAAACTTATTGCAAGATTACGGGAATACGAAATGCCTTTGAAAAGGTAATTAATAACTGCAAGAGGTTAAAAGAGCTGGGCATAAGAGTTTCCTTAAAATCGCCCATAATAAAACCCACACTGCCGTTTATAGGAAAAATGAAGAGTCTGGCAGAAGAATTACAGATACCGTTTGTATATTCTTTTGAAATATGTGCAACGGTAGATAAGAGTAATGAGCCTCAACGTTTGCAGGTATCACTGGGAGAAGTATTAAAAAATGAATTTGCTAATTATTATGAGCAGGTTGCAGACGGAACAAGGAAAAAAGAAGATAATTCAGAAGTAATAAAAAGTCTTGCAGATAGCAAATTTGTTTATGACTGTAACGTGGCACAGAATAGCTTTGTGGTGGATTATCAGGGAAGAATGCTTCCCTGCATGAAGCTTCGGCATAAAGGAGAACGTTTATCAAAAGATAATTATGATGAATTATGGAAAGAGTATAAGACATATAGCGAATTGATTGCTTCTGATACATACAAATGTAAAGGGTGTACAGCACGCTATTACTGTGATGTTTGTCCTGCCGAAATGGACTTCTTATATGGAGATATGGAATACCGGCCGCAATCTGTTTGCAAATGCGCAACTATCAGAAAGGCATTTTACGAAGGTCAGATGACATTTGAAGAAGCTTTACAAGAAGCTGCTTTTAATGAATAAAAGGAAAGGAGGCTGGTAATATGAAGTACGAAGCACCCAACGTTAAGAAAATTGAGGTTTCCGTAAAGGTCAACACCAATGCAAGTGACAGATCTTCCTGCGATGGTGGTCATTGTGTGAGAGCACGTTACGGACAGGACTATTAATTAACGAAAAGAGAAAGTTCCGATTAGGTATGTACCATCGGAACTTTCTTGAAGAAAAATAAAAAATACAAATATATTATCATATGATACAGGGGATAAATAATATTGGAAGATAAAGGCTGAAATAATAATTTTATAAGTGACTAACACAAGAGTTTAAGAAACAGAATGATTACAATAAAAAGGCCCCAAATTATTTATTATTTGGAACCTTTTATTTTTTCTTCATCGTCTTTATTAAATTAATAAGAGCGTCTGTTTCTTCTTTTGACAATCCGGAAAAATCAATTTCCTGCTTTCGTTCTACACCTAAAAGATAATCAGTGCTTACATCAAATATGCAGGCTATGTGTATTAAAACATCATAGGACGGCAGACGCAATCCGGTTTCATAAGCACTGACCACAGATTTTGTTAGTCCTAATTTCTGGGCAAGCTGAGCCTGCGTCATGCCTTTTTGTAGACGTAAGGCTTTAAGCTTATTACCAAAATTTACCATTTTACTACCTCCAGTGTAATTATGATACTATAAGGTACGTATTCTATAGGTTGACAAAGTATCCAAATAGTTGACACTAAATTCTAAGTGCAATATAATAGCAATGAAACAATATCAATTTTTAGATTTTATCTGGTGCGTATTCATTAGCGTATAAAAAATATTATCGGAGAAAAGCATATGACATTTCACGAAGAGGATAGAATTCTTTGCCGCACATATATTTCCGAGATAGGTCAGAGAGAAGGGGAATATATTCCAATCGACAAAAAGGATTTATGGTGGATACATATTAAAGGAATTACAGATTTTTATAAAAAATCGAACATTGATATTTACAATAATGTATTTAAGGAGATACTGAGCGGATGCATGATGACCTCCTGCTGTGTTGCATACCTGATAAAAGGAACACAGGAAGGGATACAAATATATGCAGGTATTACAGATGATGAAGAATTGTATAGTTCGTATATAAAAAATTACGAAGCTTCTTTTCCGGGAATTGACTTAAAGGAAAAAGCGGAGATTACTCTTCCTAATTATAAATATGGTGGATTTGTGGTGGGTATTCCCGAAGTTTGTGGAAAGAACAGCAAAGAAAACAATCATCAGAATTATGGCTGTGACAACACCATTATGCCAATAGACCGTCTCTGCAGAGGAATGTTGGGGAGTAATTTTACGTTTATGGTATTGGCTGAACGTCAGCCGGAGCTATTTGTACAAAAGGCTATTGAAAAAGTTGAGAATGTATTGGCAGAAAACAGTAAATCACTGAACAGCAACCGCCTGGGAGAAGGAGGCTGGCAGATATTCAGCAACAATATCAGTGCACAAAACTATCAGAATAATCTGGAATTACAGAGGGATATCTTAAATGTGGGTCTGACACACGGTATGTGGAATGTATGTACCTATTATATGTGTGAAGAAGAGGCAGACTTATATCGGCTGAAGAGTTTGATTTCGGCCTGCTTTACCAAAAGAATGGCTTCTAAATTTGAAAGAATGGTATGCATTGATGTTGAAGGAGGGGCACTTGCAAACGGCAACATTGGTATGCTATGTAAGGAAGACCCTTATAAAGAAAAACATATTTTATATCAACTGATGGAAAACAGCAGTTTTGAATATTATCGATATATATATCAAACAATGATGAACAGTGAAAATCTGGCAAATTATTTCTGGCTTCCAAGAAATGAAATAGAAGGATTTTATATTGATGATTTTGTAAACTTTGAAATGGTACCGAGACAAAATTATGAAAGCGACAGTATCAGAATAGGACATATTATACGCTCCGGAAGAAGCCGTGTAAAGCCCATATCCAATATTTATAAAATACCGGTTCAGGATTTGAATAGGCATGCCTTGATAGTGGGAATTACAGGAGGGGGAAAGACCAATACCATGAAGGTTCTCCTGAGTGAGATATGGAGAAAAAATGCGGTTCCTTTTCTGGTAATAGAATCGGCTAAACGCGAGTATATCGAACTTCGGCAGATTATGAAGCAGAGTGGAACCAATAATTTTGATACTTTGGATGTTTTTACTTTAGGAGATGAAGGAGTAAATAGTGTTAAATACCGAATAAATCCATTTCAGGCAGCGGAAGGTGTTTCCCTGCAATCCCATATAGACTATCTGCTATCAACCTTTAACGCGTCTTTTGAGATGTATGCACCAATGCCTTATATTTTGGAACAGGCGGTTTACGAGGTGTATGAAGATAAGGGGTGGGATTTGATTTCCAATCGTAATATAAGGGGAATGAAGGAATATCCAACATTGAGTCAATTATATTACAAAATAGATGTGGTAACAGACAGGTTAGGCTATGATACCGAAATACAGTCCAATGTAAAAGCCGCCCTGAAAGCAAGAATAAATTCTTTGCGTATTGGAGGAAAAGGAGCCCTGTTGGATGTAGCGAGAAGTATTCCGATTGATGAATTACTGCAAAATCCAACTGTATTGGAACTGGAGGATATAGGGGATGACAACATAAAGGCTTTTGTTATCGGCATTTTATTGGTTCAGCTCTATGAATATAGAAAATCGCAGGGTGCAAACCCTAAATTACAAGGAATTTTAGTAATCGAGGAAGCACATCGACTTCTAAAAAAAGTTCCGGACGGAGAAGAAGGCGGAAGGGCTAAGGCTGTTGAATTTTTCTGTAATATGTTGGCAGAAATAAGGAGCTATGGTCAGGGAATTATTGTAGCAGACCAGATACCAACCAAACTGGCACCGGATATTATAAAAAATACAAATTTAAAAATAGTACATAGGACAGTTATGGAAGATGACCGGCAATGCGTAGGAGCAGCTATGCATATGACGGAAGAACAAAAGGATTATTTGAGCTCTTTGAGAAGAGGGTGTGCAGCTGTTTTTGCAGAAGGGGATAATAGACCCAAGCTTGTTGAAATGCCATTGGTAAGAACTGTGCAGGGAGCACCGAGAGAAGCACAGCTGGCACAGATAAGGCAGCGTATAGAGTATAAATTTGCTAAGTATTATACCATAACAAAAGGAAAACATCTTGGAAGTATATATTGTGAAGAAGAGGGGCATGTTCCGGAAAACATTCAATCTGCGGCAGAAAATTTTTCAGTAGAAAAACTTCAGGAAATGATACAGGCGCAAAAGGATTACAGACTTGTACTTGCCGGCATGATTAAATTTTTTGAACAAGAATGCATAGAGATGAGATTGAACAAACAGCAGAAGATTTTTATTGCCGGCATATTTTTAGAGAAAATTTTTGCTAAAAAAGAAAAACAGGCTGAAGTACTAACGGAATACATGAAAATGTTATATCCGATTTGATTTAAGAGAGGAGGGGGCTTATGCATCGAATGGAAAAGCATAACCTTGAAGGCAACGAAAATAAGGAATCCGGGAAAGTCATGAAACGGGATGTGGAAGACTTTACAGACAGTATTGCCGATACCATATACCGGCGAATGGATGTGTATAAGGATGAACTTAAAGACCGGGGTATCACGGATGAGGAAAAAGTAAACCAAATGGTGCAGGAAATGAAAAGACAGGCAGAACAGGAAGCCGTTTTGGATTACTTAGGTATTGAAAAAGAAGACTATGAACAAGGGAAGGAAGAAGACAGCAAATATCTGTTTGGTTTTCACAAACAGGAGATTCAGGAAGTAAGTAACGAAGTTGAGGAAAGGCTGCACGAATGTGGTGTCAGCAAAGTGGAACTGGAAGGTGTCAGGGAAAGATATCAGGAGATGATAGCAGGAGCGGTAGAAGAAATGTGTGAATCCTATCCGGAATTAAAGGGCTACATAAATACCATAACAGTTACCAAATTACCGGACAGGGTATATGCATGTGCCGGTCCCAGAATGACAGAAAATGGCTATCAGACGGAAATTCAGGTAAGTCAGGAACTTTTCAGTGAAACAGGATTGGAGAATCGCATAGAACGTATGGAATGTCCGAACTGGAGAGGAGAAAGCTGGTTGGCAGGAAAAGGGGCGGAGGCTGTTATCAAACATGAAATGGGGCATTTGCTGCATCTGCAGCTGATTGCTAAAAAAGATGGATTGGAAATAGGGGACAAGGATATCAGCAAATACAGAGAGGTGCAAAACAAGTATGACAGAAATGACATAGCGGCATCTATTTGTTACGAAACAATGAAAAACCAGAATATAAATCCCAATGAATTGGCACGCAATGTAAGCGTATACGGAGCACATGATATGGGAGAGTGCTTTGCGGAAGCTATAGCAGAATATGAAACCCGTAGTAATCCCAGACCGTTTGCAGTGGAAGTGCATGAAAGATATGAAAGGAAGGTAAAAGAATATGATAATTACACCGCCTGAAGAATTATTGGTATATATTTCAACAGATGAAAAAGGAAACTGGATTCATGATCCGGAAATGCCGGAAGAACTGGAAAGTAAGTTTCATGAATTTGTAGAAGAAGAAGCAAAAATACGGAACAAAATGCAGAAAAGCTAAAAGAGGAAATGAAAATGAAAAACAATCACAGAATAATCAGCATTTTCCTGCTGGCAGTTATGCTTATGTTTGCAGCATGTGGTGAAAAAAAAGATGTACCGGAGGACACCATAAGCTCAAATTATAATGAAAACTCAGGTATCACAGTAGGAGAATTGGAGAAGTCGGTAAGAACACAGGTGGTTCTTGTCATGGATGAAAGTGGTTCCATGAGAAAAGCAGATAAGGAAAGAATGGCGATAGAGGGTGCCAAGCTTTTTGTAGACATGGAAAAGATGACAAATGCCAGCATAGGTCTCGTGGAATTTTCCAATGGCATAGTATCCAGTGGGATGCTTGATGTATCGGTTTCCAAGAATAAGAGTGTTATAAAAAACACATTAGAGAATGTGGAATATGTTCCTAAAAATCATACGGATACCGGTGCAGGTCTGATGGAAGCGGTTCAGATGCTTGATGAGGATGAAAACAATAATAATAAATCCATTCTTTTATTTACAGACGGAAATACGGATATCGATGCAGGTACTCCCGGCAGAACATTACAGGATTCCCTTGACGATGTGGAAAGTGCTATTCAGATAGCGAAAGAAAAGGGCTATAAGATATATTGTATTGGGTTAAACCAGAACGGCGATGTCGATGAAACGGAACTTGCGCATATTGCACAGGAAACCGGCGGAGATTACCTGATTGCAACAGATGTATCATCCATGACAGAATTTTTTGAAAGAATATTTGCGCAAATTGGAAATGCAGATATTGAGAGCATTGATGAATATACAGCAGACGGTGATTATCATACCGTTACGTTTGATATTGACAATGCGAATGTTTTAGAAGCCAATATTGTCATCCTGTCATCCAAGACGGTGGAAGATGTCAGACTGGTAGATGTTAATGGAAATCAGGTAGATCTGGAAAATACGCAAAATGTATCATTTAGCAGATCTTCCAAATATACGGTAATAAAACTTCGAAATCCGGAACCCGGAAAGTGGAGTGTAAGCGTAAAAGGTGTGGAAGGTGATGCTATCCGGATAGGTCGGATTTTTAATTATGACTTGAATCTGGTAGTAGGTATTTTGCAAAAAACTGTTCAGGTATCCAGTGGATGGACAGTAAATATGTATTTTACTTCTAACGGAAACAGAATGTATGATAAAGACTTTTATTCTTCCTTAGAGGCCACTGTGACAGTTGAAAACAAGGATACAGGTGAAATTAAAGAAGAAAAAATGACCTATCAGGAATGGGAAAATGGTGATAACCTGCAATGTGCTTTGTTTGCCAACATAGTGCCGGATAAGGCGGGAAGTTATATCTTATCTGTTTTTGTTCAGGGAAATGGTTTTTACAGAAAAAGTGAAGATATAGAAGTATATGCAGAGAAAAATCATGTGGAGTATTATCGCAATATAGAAGACCTTGTGTTAAAAAAAGGGGAAGAGAAAGAAATTAACCTTGACAATTATTTCAGAGAGAAAGACAAGGGTGAAATTCAGTATTCGGTAGAAGTTGGTTCGGATAAGGTTTCAGCAACGTTGAGCGGTAATATATTGACTGTTCGATGTGACGACTACGTTTCTACTAATATGATTATTTATGCGGACAACGGAGTAATTAATCCCACACGAGATAATGTAAACATATTCTGTAAAGAACCTGTGAACTATACCGGAATTATTTTGAAGATTCTGTTTTATGTTATTGGAATTACAGCGATTATCACTTTGATTATTGTCTTGGTCATCCGTGGAAAACAGCTTATGAGCGGAGCTTTCAGGATAGTACTTAGAAGCAATCATATTAAAGAAGATGGTACGCCGGAAGAGAAAATCTTTGACATTCCAGTTGATATAGCAGCGCAAAAAGTAGGAAAACACGGATTTAAAATCGGTGATCTTCTGCAGATTGTATCCGGATATTATAACGATTTGGAAAGTGATAATGACGAAGATTTCAAGTATTGTATGACATCCATAAAGCCGGAGGCGGATAAGGTATATGTAAGAGGCAGCAAGAATAATAATGAATTCACGATTATAAACAAAAGTGAAAAGGTCAAATTTGTAGAAAATATGAATACTGCAAAGAAGCAAAGCATTAAGGTATCACTGAATAACAAATCTGCTTTTGGAAATTTGGCGTCTGAGAAAAAAATTGGTATTCGCTTTTATACGGATGATACAGAAAATTATGAAGAAATCGATATTACATACAAAAGATATTGATTTGATATGCGTGAGGTGAAAATCATGGAATTAATAACGGCTTTGATAACCGTATTAGTATGTTTAACAATTTTTACGTTTGTTTTTTGGATGAATAGAAAATCCAATGAACTGGATGAAATCGTTGAAGCGGCAGATAGAGGTAATAGGGAAGCACAAAGAACTATTATGGAACAGTATCATCATATAACACCAAATGATCTTGCCAAAATCAGAAAGCGTATTTATTTGCCTAAAGCAGAAGAAGGTGATAATTTTGCACAATATCAGATGGGGTGGTATTACTGGCTATTTGAAAATAATCCGATGCAGGCAGAAAAATGGTTTATTGAATCCGCTAATGGTGGAAATGTGCAGGCTATGAAGCATTTGGCAAATGGTTATAGCGAGGGCTATAACGATTCAGGTATTACGACTGCACCTATGGGATTTGGTATGGATCAACAGAAAGAACAAAAATGGCTTTTACAAGCGGCGTCTTTGGGTGATGAAGAAGCTATGTGTACAGTGGGGAAAAAATATTATTGCTTAAAAAATTATGAGGTTGCAGAGAATTGGCTTTACAGGGCTCTTAAAAGTAAGGATTGTAAAATCAGGATGGAAACATTTGAATATCTTGGAAAAATATACGGTGATATGGCAATACAGGAATTTTATGATGAAAAAAAGAGTAAAGCAATGTTCCTGGAAGCTATACAACAGAGAAATTTAACTGGAATTGAAACAGGTACATATGACAAGGATATTTTTTCCGATATTGCAAGCTATTTAGGAGAAAAGTATGCAGGAGAATACTGCAGAACACATAATAATAAAGCCTTAAAAAATGCAGTATATTGTTATGCTATGTCGTACTACACTGGGAATGAAGTTGCAGAGAAATGCATTCAAAATCTTCCATATCAGATAACAGAATCAGATAAGGCATTGTGGAAATTTGATATAACTTCACAGAACTTTAGGTTACCTTTTTCAGAATAAATAAAAATATAATTAAAAACAGGAGGAAAAAATTATGGCACTTACAGAAGAACAGATTAAAAGGTTAGACAAACTGGATTTCTCTTTGGGCGGGGGATTTGCGGATTTCATGGAAAATGAAAATAAATGGAATGTATCAAAGGATAAGTTTTTGTTTGTGGGTCTGGGGGGAAAGGGCTCACAAACTGTGGCAAAGCTGAAAACGGAAATTTGTAAACAATTAATCTGTGATAAAGAGACAAGAAAGCCCAAGAATGTGGAGTATCTTGCCATTGATTCTTCCATAGATGATTTGGAAAAGCTTTGCAAGAAATCCTTTGGACAAGTTGGCTTGAGTGTGGACCCCACAAACCCGGAAGTGTGTCAGTTATATTCTCCGGATGCGGCTGCTAAATTGGAACAAAAGGATAAGCTGCCGGATTATATTACTTCATGGCTGAACCCCAATATGAATAAACAACTGGTGGGGGAAGGAGCCGGAGGCATTCGGCAGGCTGGAAGATATCTGCTTTTTTCTTCTGCTTTTGCTACAGTAACGAATGCATTAAAAAATAAGTTGAATAATTTACATGAGCAAATAACAAATGTTACTAAAGAAAGACTGGTTATCTATATTTTTGCGGGTGTAGGTGGCGGTACAGGAAGTGGAACTATTATTGATATCCCCTATATTATTAGGAAAATCTGTGAAACATGGAGCAATGTCAGATTGTATGGGTATATATTTTTACCGGATACATATCCTGATGGAGTTAATTATCCATATGTAAAATATAATGCCTATGCTGCATTAAAGGAAATAAATACATTTATGAAAATAGGGGAAATGCAGGGGGAGGCTTGTTTCGAAGCACAGTATACATATGCTTCGGAATGGAAAATCAAGTCTAATAAGCCCATTTTCGATTCCTGTGTATTAATTTCAGGACTAAATGTTGTAGAAGGTCAAAGAACTAATTCTGACAAATATGCTTTCAAGGTAGCAATAGATTCTATTATAAATCAAATCAGTGACCCAGAGACTCCGGCAGATTATCAAGTGGTAAGTTCTTTCTTAGACAATAATAAACAAATGATAGCGGGAAGGGTAAACGCCTTAAAGGTACCTAAGGATATGTATTATCAATTTAATGTAATTGGAGTTGGTGGAATTACTTTACCTACGGAAGAGATAATGGCTTATATTTCACACGGTACTTTTGATTTGTTGAGAAAAGGATGGGATAAACATGCTTCTCAACAGGATGTGGAAAGACTATTATCAATGATTCATATGCTGCCGCAGGAGCAGGCACAAAATATTGTATCCAAGTCCAAGGTATCCATGATGGAGTATCATGAAGGAATAGGAGGGAGAACAGATAAAGGGGATGTGCAGGATAATAGCCTATATAATGCACTTAAGAATATTTGGATGTCCAATAATGTCTTGCTTTATGATGCATGGGATGAGGCTAAAAACAAAAATATGTCAGAAAGCATTATAAAAGAATTGGATGCGGCGTATAAAAGTGCTTTTGTGGATGAAGGAAAAGGAATTTATTTTTTAAGGGAATTGCTGGCTTCCCGGATTGTGGATGGAAGTGCCTTTAATGGGTTATTATTCCGTATAGAAAATGAGTATAAATCATCTATTTCAGGACTGATACGTGGACAGGAAGAAATTCAGGCTCAGACGGATGAAAGGATGAAAGAAATTCAGACAGAATTAGATTCTGCATTCTGTGTATTTCCTAAGAGAAAGATAGAAGAATATAAAAGCTTGTGCATTCAAAAATTTACAGCGGATAATATGATTTATATGTATGAAAAAATTATAAAGGACTGCATGGAGCAGATTATTGCCTGGATAAAAGAGAAAATTGGGGAACTGCAGAATTATGTGGATGTCTTTACCAAGCTGAATGATATTATAGAGAGAAATTATTTATATGTAATGAGTGAAGATAAAGTATCGGAAAACGGATATATCACGTTATTAGAGCTGAAAGATGCGAAAACGGATTCGGGAGTACAGCAGGTTATGCAGTATATGGATATTTTACTGGCTGAAAAAAGAGCGGAAGGCATGGTAACTGCTCTCGAGCAAAAAATACTGGATACGAAAGAAGCATGGAAAGCCAGTGAGGAAGATTTTGACCCAATGGATGTGTTTGTACGGTATATTGAAGAACAATACAGCCCATTAGCACAATTAACATTAGAATCTTTTTTAAGTATTAAATACAAAAATGCAGATATAAATGCCAATATCACTGCGTTAGGAGATAGCTTGTCTGCACGTGCGGAAGTTGCATTTCCTGAGAGAACAAGCTTTCCGATGAATGAATTACCTCAAAGAAAGTATGTTTTTATTCCTGCTGGAGCTGGTGTACTATCAAAAGCTTTGCAGGGGGTAGCCCAAAATAAAGGTGATGCCAATAATCCTGTAAAAACAATTGCATGCAGGGATAGAAGTCATGTGTATTGGTATAATCTGGCGGCGGGAGTGCCTATTTTTGCACTGAAAGAACTGGAAAACTATGAAGCAATTTATGAAAATGAAGCAGGAGATGGTTGTCAGTTAAAAGAAACCGTACAGGAAAATTGGAAGGACTTTCCTGCGTTATCTGCCCAGGCATGGTGGCCTACAGCTAATTTTAATCCAAGAGAGCGGGAACTGGCGGAGAAGGTTAAAAAGGAAACGGATGAATTTATAAGAAGTGGTTTATTGACTACTAACACACTTGGCCAATATGTAGCACATTGTTTGCCCATAGATAATTCGGTACAGTCTAACTATATAGAAGGCAGGATTTTGGAATGGTGTAGGAATACTTATCTGAAAGATCCGCTGAAGGATACAGAAGGTTTTTATGATACAGGAAAAAATTTCTTTGAAGTAATAGCATCTACACAGAATTTTATAGATTATCAGGCAGCAATTTCATATGTAAATGAGACTGACATTTACAAATTAATCCGAATGAATGTTTTCCTGTACCGCAGATTGCAAAAAACTTATGAAATCTATCAAAAATGCTGCAGGATTTTAGAAGATGATGAGGCAGTATTAAGAGAAAAATTAAAGCTGAAAAGCAATATGAAACGGTTCTATGATTATGCGCGTACCGGTATTATCCGATTTAATCCGGAAAATCTTGTTCTTGTAGATCGGCAAGGATATGAAACAGAGTTGCTTTACTTTGATGATTACGCTGCATGGGATAATCAGTTCTATATTTATCAGGCAGTATTAAATTTACAGGACAAGATAGATGGGGATTTTATTACAGATATGGATACAGATTTGCAAGCATTGTTAAATGACCATTCTGCGGAAGCAAGACAGAAATATACGGAATTGTCCAATAAATTTATGGATGAATGCACAAAGGCATTGAGTCTGTTAAAACAGGCAAAGGTTCAGAGGGAGTTTGGACAGCTGGGCAGAAACGAGGATATAAAAATCTATACCCAATTTTACAATGACATGCTGGCATTGCGGGTAGGCAGATAAAATTTCAGGAGTTAAGTATAACATGGATAAAAATATAGAAGCCTATAAAAGAATGAATGAAATTCTGAATCAACTGACGGAAAGAAGAACACGGGGAAATGCGGAATATGATGCTTTTCCAATCTGTATCTTCTGGAAAAATTTTTCTGACGAGTTGATGGAATATTTCAGAACAGAGATTTCATCTAAATTTAATGCTTGTATAAATGTTCCATGGGATGCGGTCAGATGTGTGGCAATGGAAAATTTTGCAGACTTAAAGACAGCAGTGACAACTGCTGTCTCAAAGCTGCAGGAAAAAATTGAAACAGGTGAAGTGATGAGAATCCGGAGATTGTATATTCCCATGTTTCTCATGACAGATTGTATGGACATAACAGAGCTGAAACAAGCCATTGAACAATTAGAGATTTTAATGCGCTTATATGGTTATGAAAATGCTTATGAAGTTGCGATATACTGTATTTTTAACTATGAAACAATGGACGGAAATGCGTTGAAGGATATGTTAAATAAGTTTTGCAGGGAAAATCCATCTAAAGTAAAAATAGGTATTTTTACGCAGGAGCATATGGCAGCAAGTACACTGGGAAAGTACTTTCAGGTAATACAGGCAATAACAATGCATATCTTCTTAAAATGCATAATGCCCCAGGGGGCATGGGAATGCAGACACGATTATTATACTTTGGCATATGAAAAAAGAGATTTGATTAAATGGAAGGCAATAGAGTATATGCTATACCTGTTAGATGCAACAGAGAATACGAGTAATGCAAAGGAAGACTATGAAGAGAAAATTGAGAAGCAGATAGAAGAAGAAATATCCGAAAAAATTGATTTATTTGCTTTCGGGGAAGCCATCCGGGTTATGCCGGTAAAGAAAGAAAAGGTTACAAGAGGAAATTATCGGTTTAGAGAATTACTTTGTGAAATGTATGGAAACGAACGGGTTTTTTCAAAATTTATAGAAAATTCAACAGCACCAATAGACTTTTATTGGGCTGAAGAATTCATGAGAAAAAATATTGGTAATTTACGGGACATTACAGAATTTTTGAACAGCATTTTGGAAAAACTGGAAAATCATTATCAGAATGAGGCGGAAAATAAGCGCAGAGAGCTGGAAAAACAATTGGATGTCAATACCAGGGTCTCATATGGAGATGACTTAACTGCTTTGATTGACAGAATTGAGAAAAACATATGGGGGGAAGAGGGAGAATGGTATTGCTTACAAAGAAAGGCAGAATTAACCGAAACGGTTATTCACTACATTGAGGGAGACATATTCCGGAATATTATTAAGGAAATACAGGAAACGGTTAAAACAAATAAAATTTGTTTGGAGAGAATTAAAAAAAATATGTTGTTTTCACATATAAAGGACGAAGAGGGGAAATACCGAAAAAAAAGCCTGCTAAAATGGGATAACGATATTTTTTCTCCTGAAAGTTTAAATGAAATAAAGGAAGAGATTAAAAAGTACAGAGATAGGCTGGAGCAACAGTTCAACGAAGATAATTTAGGAATAGTGGCAGCATTTGCAAATGATTTGAAGGAGGAAAGAAATATCAAAGGTGGTTCAGGCTTCTTTAAGGCACGGCTCGACAATGGTGGAACAGCTGAAACAAGGATGACACTTTTTATAGGAGATAATTATGAAAGATGCGAAGATAGCCGGCTAAATCAGTCTGTTAACTTACATGTGAATGCAGAGGTAAAGAGATGTAGCTGGGAGCCTGCCTTCTGTATGGAATTTTTTGCAGTACAAGAAATAGAGGATTTAAGCGAAGTATATGCAATTGATTGACGGAGGGTATATGTTAAAGGATATTACATTTGGGCAGAGTAAAGGAAAAGTACAGATTTCCTGGAGCTGGAATGAAGGGGAAAATATAGAAGGTGTTGTAATTAAGTTCAAAAAAAGAGAGTTTATAGGTGAGGGCTCACGGTTCCTGCCTGAAATGATATTGCGGTATCAGGGCCAGGGAACGGCGATGGCAGAGAAGGAACTTGGCAGTATGTGGGGACTTTATGATTTTGAATTTGTTCCGGTGCTGAAGGATGGGAGAGAGACAGAAGTCATTGAGGTGAAAGACATATTGTTAGGTGAGAATAAACATTTTTCTTGGAAAAAGTGTATCAAGAAAAAAAACACTAAAATTATTTTCGAAACAGAAGGCGAAAGAATACCCAAAGATATTGTAGATATGCTTTGTCAAATGAAAGGGAAGAAATTTCAGTATAGGATTTCTTACCCTATTGATGAAAATACAGAGTTGATATTTCCGGATATAGGACAGCTTGAGCAGATAACTTTTGAAGCCAAAGAGCCTTACAACCGGGCTTACATTTTTCAAGAAAAAAGATAATAGGATGGGAGAAGAAGAATGTCAGAATTTTATGAGGTACATTGTACAAATTGTGGAAATACATATAGCGCAACAAAGATGGCAGTGGATATTGATAAGTTAATAAATATTCATTTAAGTAAAATGCTTGCTATAAAACCGGAAAGTATATATGCGGAAGCAGCTGATCTGTTTCGGGAAATTAGAATTGGTATGTATATGACGGTAAAGCAGATGACACAGGAAAGCATCTTGGATACAAATTATAAATTAAAGGTTACAGGAGAATTTATATTAAAGATTATTTCGCAGAGATATCATATTCCGATTCCGAACAGTAAGGGAGCGAAAAAAAAGAGTATTAATAATGAAGAACAAAAGTCATCCGGTGACATTTTTGATGATATTAATGCATTAATGGAAACGGAACAATTATTACAAAATGATAAAAAAGATAATGACGGATTGGAAAAGGAATTAGATACTCTTTGCTTAAGAATGAATTTATACAAGGAGAAGGATATTAAGGCAGAGGATAAAAGAACATATATAAAAAAATTACTGCTATTTTTGAAAAGTCATCCTGAAGTATGTCTACTGGAATGTACGTGTAATCCGGGAGTTGCCAGGGACGATATGGGGAGAGAGTTTATTTCTTCTGTGCATGTAACCTTTATTGACGGCAGTGCACAGCACTTTCGTCATATGGTATGTCCGTGTTGCGGAGAACCTTTTTTCATTGATGCCGGTAAGTATGAAGAAAAGATTGTTGTTATGCTGGGAAGCTCCCGAGTAGGAAAAACGGCATATTTAGCAGCACTTGTGAATGAGATAAACCCGGAACACGGAAGACCGAAATATCCGGGAATAACGCTAAAGGATACTACGGATGCAAGATATGTACAATTCAGGGATTCTATTTTGATTCAATATAGAAAAGGAATGAAAATTCAAAAGACTCCTGAAACAAAGGAAGCGGTTGCCTTATTTTCTTTGGAGTTGGTTATAGGAAGCAAGAATATTATTTTAACATTAGTGGATATGCCGGGGGAGGTTTTTGTTCCCAGAGCAGATGAAGAACATACGACCGGGGAAGCAAGTGGTGAATTTATCATTAATCATAGAAAAATCTGTTATTCAGCGGATGCTTTTTGGTTTTGCATAGATCCGGTACAGATTGATGACAGTCTTAGAGGAATAAATGAAGAAAATGACAATACAGACAAAGTAGAAAGGGATATGAGTACGGTTCTTGCCAATATTAAGAATATGGTGGAAACAATGCTTACTATCGGGAAACGGACAAGTAATGATATACCTACAGCATTAATTATTACGAAAAGTGATTTGATAAGTCCGGAGTATAAATTGTATTCACATGACTCAACAGAAGAGGGAACCTGTCTGCAGGATAATACGCAATTCCGAGTGGATAAATTAAGACCTTTTGTGAAACGTGTGGGAAACTATATGACATCTGAGCATGTAAATAATCTTTTACCGCAGATAGAACAAATTTTTAAGAAGAAAAATTTCTTCTCTGTAGCGGCTTATGGAAGGAATGTCACAGAAGAAGCAAAAGCAGGAGATAAGGCGCCATATGGAATTATGCTTCCCTTTTTGTGGACAATGGCAGCTTTTGAATATTTGGACTTAATAAAGATAGATATCAGGACCAAAAGTGAAGGTTTTTTCCATAAAAAGACAGAAACCATTTCAGTTTTAGAGGAAGCAGCAAAGGATGAATTATATATATGTGCAGATGATATTTATAGAAGATAAAAGGAGGGATTGCCATGCAGTTTTTGTATGGAAATGATGGGGCAAATTACCGTACAATAGCAAAATCCAAAGAGTTGACTGTCCAACAGGAAAAAAAACTCATAGATAATTATGCAGAATATGAAATGGTTTTGGATGATACAGAATATTCACAGGTGGACATGGAACCTTTTTCTTTAACATGTGTTGTAACTAATCTGGATGGAACATTACCAAAGGAAGAGCTGCTGTTGGCTAAAACGGCAAGAATGTCCAATATATTAACACCTTCGTTTTATGCACATTTCATATTGAGGGAGGTAAATGAGGAATTAAGCGGAACAAATTATTTAAGCCTTTTACAAAATAAATTTATAAAAGACATCGAGATAAAAGACTATTCAGAGCAAGACATTGATTGCTTTCAGAAATCGGTAGACAACACTATTCATTTGAACACAGATGCACTGGAAAAAAATCAAATCTGGATTATTGTTGCCGCTCTCCTAAATGTGAGTACAACCCTTACACAAAAGGTAAATTTGATTTTGGACGTAGAAGGGGATGCTTATAATCAAAGGGCTTTGGATATCGTTGGAACGATTTATCAATATATACCAGACGGACTTCGTAAGGTATTGGGGTTCAGTACCTATTCAAACGGCTCCAAAAAACATGTCTCCGGGAGAGTTCGCTTTCAATTGTATACAAGGGATGCCATATCTAAAATAAACGAACCATATATTGATTTGCGGAATGTAACGGAAAGCATTTTACGTCAGATTCCTAAGGTAATTGTGGAAATGGCGCAAATCTTTGTATTTGAAGATCAGAAAAGAGGGGAATGGTTTGAGCGCTTTAGGCAGTTGGATGCCGTAGGTAAGGTGAACGCAAGGGACTATATCCAATTCTATGAAAATTATCTGGATTGGACGGGAAGACCTTTAAGGGAAATACAGGACAAATTGGCATTATACGCAGCCCATGAATGGAATAACGAGGAGAAGGATATTTTATATGGTATTTTTTGCCAAGTAATTGACAGAAGATTTCAGACAGAAGCATATACAGATTTTTATCTGAAATATGTTCAGAAACTCCTTTACGAACAGAGAGGATATGAATTTGATGATAAATTCAAGGCATACTTATCTTTGAGTGAGAGTTTAAGTACAGTACAGTATCGTCCTGAGATGTTTATAGAGTGGCAGCAAAGGAAGATATTATCAGAATTAAATGCAAGATATATAAACCTTGAGCTATGCGAACAACTTGGAAAATGGTACCAGCTATTGAAGAATGTTATTGCTTTCTATGATACCTTTCCCAAATTCAAGAAAATATTGCTGGTTTTAGACAATGAGTTTCAAAAGGAAATTATTAGTACCGTTCATGATATAGAAGTAAAGACAAATCTGGAAAAGCAGAAAATTGCGGCTTTTTGGGAGAAATGTAACGCAGAAATAAATAATGAACCATTAATAATAAAAGAATATGAAGATATAGAATTCAAAAATAAAAATCAGAAGGTCTTTGCAGAATATTTTTTTATCAGTGCAAAAGAATATCTAAAAAAAATATGCTTATTTTCTTCTTATAATGATTATCTTACATATAAGGCATTTATAGATAAGTATAGGGAATTATTTCAATATGAGGATGATTCTGTTTATACGGCAATAGAAGCAGCGGGGGATGCAGTAAAAAAAATGAAAATGTATAGTGAAATGGTATGGATGTCTCAAAAAGAAGTTTTAGAAACATTTTACAACATTATAAAAATTGAATATATATCAGAAAATCAAAATCTATTGCCACCGGATTATAAGATTGCGATTGGGGGATATAATTATGAATTTAATCAAAATGAACTAAAAAATGTAATAATGTTCATTTGTACACCAGATATGAACAATACGCATATATTTGAAATGTTGCTGGCAGAAAAAAATGGATTACTTGAGAGCTTACTGGAGGCACAGCTTTTGGGAGTAAAACATTTTAGAGAATTAATCCATTTGTCAGAGTGCGGTCAAATATCTAAGAGAGAAATCCTGGACTATTATGAAAGAAACAAGCTATTTGTACAGGAGGAGGACATTGAAAACTGCATTAGAGAAGTTTCACCAGAAAGACTGACAAGGCTCATCGCAAATGCCGGAGAAGAAGATATTCTTTCATATGTTGTTAAAAAAAACTTACAGAAGAAAGAAAAACCAAACAAAAAACAGAAAATAATGAAGAAAATAGTAATGGGGATAAGTATGTTTTTACTTATAGTTATTATCTGTATTTTAGGTATTTTAGTCGGGATTTTCTGGGATAAAAATCAAACTTTACAGACAGATTTTAATGATGTGCAGAGTCATGTAAAAATATATAGTACAGGAGAAGTAAATCAAAGAGATGATACAGCATATAACATCATCGTTTGAACATATTCAATGGGTCCTAAATCATTTGGATTTATACCTAATTGAGGGAGAAGGTATTGAAGTTGTAAAGGAGATGAAAATGTATTATCAGAATATGGATACATATCCTATTGAACTTCTAAAAACTTACGACAGATTTAGAAAGCTCATGATTCAAAATCCATATTCTTATCAGTTTCTTCCACAAGAAGCATTGCCGGGAGCAGAAAAATGCTGCATATATGCACATTCCGGAAATGCGTATATGGTGCCAATAACAGAAGACGAAAGAAAATGCTGGATTCCGATAGGACTGTATAAAGAATATAAAAAAGATACAGGGACTGTAAGAAAATATTTTGATGTTCTAAAAAAAGAATTTTATAAATTAAAATGGAATCTGAATAATGCGTGCAGCAAAAAACAGAGAGAATTAGATGATTTTAAGGATAGTCTTTTTGAAAAAAGGTTAGGGGCGAAGTTCATGGATACAAACAGACGAAACCCGCAACTGATAGAGAAAAAATTTGGGGATTGTAATGCGCAGAACTTTTTGGTGTTGGCAATTATAAATATTGCTTTTTTAGTTCTAATGGGGATTAAAAAGAACTCTGTACTGATAGGTATGGGAGAAATTTTATCTGTGGTTTATATGTGCTTATATATAGTGCAGTTATTGTATATGCAATTATATATAAGCAGAATATATAAGCTGCAAAATGAGATAGAACAATTTAAGTATTCTTGTGTGCATGTTTCTGCAAATGATGTGGATTTTATAAGCATATATGGAAGAATTATGCCGCATAGTATTCATCCGGCAAATTATGTTGCAGATTATTCACGAATTATGGATGACTACAAAAGACAGACTGTTTTTCTTGAAAAAGAGATAAAAATTGTACCCAGAAATTGGGAATATCTTGTTATTGGCATATTGCTTATAGTTCTGGCATTGTCAATTTTAGCAGGATAATTGCTTATGAATGGAGACAAAGTAGATGAGTGCAAAATGTGCAATTTGCAAAAAGGCTATTGTCAGTCATAAGGGACAAGTTTGCATTACCTGTCAGATTAATGCACAGACACATGAAAATTTATTACCTTATGCAGAAAATAAGAACATTATTAATGATACACATACTACTATCACAGAAACAAACAAAGTTACGAAAATGCCGGCACCGTCTTCGACTACGGCATATACATATGGCTATCGGGGAAGCGTACATAATTATCATCAGTCAAATGAAAAAAAGAGCTTTATTCGGAAGTGGTGGAATTCCTGCATAAAAGGAGCACCGTTTTCATTATCCGATAAACAGTACGAGTTTTCACTTTATGAAGGTGATAACAGTGGATTGAGCGGACATGAAGTTATTCTTTATGGAGATGCAGGGTACTCTCCGTTATGTGATGGAACCGAGGTAATAGTAAGCGGCAAAAAGGATAACAACGGGATTATTGTGGCAACAGAGATTAAGGGAACAAATACAGGATTTAGGATGCATCCCAGAAATGCCGTTCCGGCTAATGCAATCAGAATAATAACAGTTATTGTCATGTTGCTGATAGTAGGGATGGCACTTTGGGCAAGTGGAATATTTCACATGCAATCGGAAACTTCCGATATAGCACAATCTGTGGGAGGTATAAATACAGCGGCGCAGACAGAGGCCGCCGGTGGTTCCACAGAGAGAATATTAATTATGATAGTGTGTGGATTATCCGGGGCATTACTGTTAAAATCCCGCATGCGCAGGAAATATTTATATGCAGCATTACCGGTTTTATTTGGACTTGGAATGTATATACCTGTATGTTTGTTGCTTTTTGTTTTAGAAATAATCGGACTTATTATGTTTAGAAAAAAATAGTTTTCAAACATGAGGAATTGGAGGAAATATGGAATACCAAAGACAAACAGGAACTTTAATACTGGAATTATACTATTTCCTAAAATCAGTAAAAGTATTTAAGAATATGGGGGATTTTTTGGAGTTTGTATTTCCGCATTATCTTGAATATTCGATTAGCAAAACCTCCAAAGATAAAATAGAAAAGAAGATTCCACAACTCAGCAGGTCTGAAAACCAAAAAAGATATTCTGCAGATGACTTTAAGCAGGTGTGTACCTCTTATATCTTAAATGAAGACGAAAAGGCTGTAGATTATATTGATGATGAAAAAGGAGAAGTTATTTATTTAAGAACAACATGGAAAAATTTCCGCAAAGAAAAAATATATGAGGGTTTGGTAAAGTGCTGGAACAATAATGTACTGGGTTTTTTAAAGCGTAACCTTATAGAAAATCTCAGGAATACAAAAATCCATGATGCAAAGTTATGCAATTCTCTGATGATGGTAATAGAACGATTAAAGGAAAATGCACCCAGAGATATAGAAATGCGTAGAAAATGGGAAAAGAAATGGGTGGATGCCCTATATTATTATATTTTCTTTGCCGTTACGGATAAATTAAATTCAGATATTGCCATGTCAATGTATCCTAATCTGGAAAATGATTTGAGAGAATATAATGAAAGGGTCACACTTATGTATGGTACTTCAGGTAAGCCGGGCATATATCAGACATATGCGCTGGCAAATCGTGAAAATCCAAATATTATAGCTTTATATGAGTGTGGAGAAATGGAATACTACGGAACCGGACCTACGAGAGAAGTAAATTATCAGGAAGCTTACCGGTATTATTCAAAAACAAGAAAGTATAATCCGGACCATCCTCTGGCAACATGGTCTATAGCTTATATGAAGTTTCATTATACCAGATTGGGTAAAGACGGAGATAAAAGGTATAGGGTACAGGAATTTGAAAATCAGCTCAGGAGTGGTAAAAAGAACAAGGAATGGTATGAAAGCATAATAAGGGATGTAAGGACTTCCTATGAAAACGGTTGTCCGGCGGCAGCCAATCTGATTGGTAAAATTTTAGACTGCAATGATGAAAAGTTTCCTATTAAATACAGAGGAAACTTCAGGAATATGTCCGCAATGCCTTTTTACAAGGAAAGCGCTGATGCAGGCTATGTTTTTGGATGTAATAATTATTCCCTGGAGTGCAATAAAATGGCGCAGGAAGCATGCACGAAAAAGGAAAAAATAGATTGGCTGAAAAAGGCAAGGTATTATCTTTGCATATCGGCTGATATGGGAAATCCCTGGGCAGCCAACAGAGTAGGAAAATATTTGTGTGACGGTGTGAGCATAGGGGGAGAAAGTATTTATGAAGTGGATAAAAAGGCTGCTTATCAATATTTTTTGTGTGCCATAAGAGAAATATGGATTGATAAATACTTTTGGCCACTGATTAATATATGCAAGTATTTCTGGCTAAATGAAGATGAGAATAACGAGCATTATTTGGAAACCGGACTTAATAAAATAAATTTAATGATTTGTATGAGTATCAGTGCATTAGGTGATAATGCGGCGGAAAGCGAGATCCTGAATAACAAAAGTCAGTTCGATGAACTGAAGGGCATTCAAGAGAAAATAGAATTATTAAGGTATAAGGAACTGGAGAAGAAAAAATGACCTGGGAAGATTTAATGCAATCAAATAATGAATTGGTTTTGGAATACAATCCAAAATATGATAAAAGTTCTATAGAAGAAGTGGAAAATAAATGCATGCAGAATGATCCGGTTGCGCTATATGAGATGGCAGCCAGATATTACTTGGGATGTGACGGAGTTGAGGAAAATAAGAATAAAGCTTTGATGTTATACAGCAAGGTGTTAGAGTATCAGCGAAATGTAGGAGCTTTAAACCATATGGGATTGCTGTTTGAAGAAGGAATTTGCGGCGAGGATAAAAAAGACCATTGCGTGAAATGCTATGAGTTAGGCAGCCGGTGGGGAAGCGGTGATGCATCGGAAAATCTTGCTATTTTATATGATGCAGGAAAATATGTGGAACAGGATGGTGATAAAGCCGAAGAATTATATAAATTATCCATTTCCCAAGGAAATAAACATGCTTATTTGGGCTTGGGAATTATGTACGAAGAAAAAAAGTTATATGAAAAGGCCAGGTATTTTTACCAGAAAGCAATAGAAAATAAGGTAAGCGAAAAGGCATATATGTATTTGGCAGATGTATATAAAGAAGAAGGAAATGGAGAAAAAGCATTACAGTTTTATAAGCTGGCTTATGAACATGAAAATGAGGATGCAGCATGTGAGATTGCCTTTTTATACTGGAGAGGTGATCTGGTGGAAGAAGATAATATAAAGGCATTTGAGTGGTTTACAACTGTGAAAAAGGATGGAAATGTAGGCGCTAATTACTATCTGGCTATACTTTACATAGATGGTATAAAAAATTATCTGACTCCTGATTTAGATAAAGCACTGGAACTGTTGAATGATGTTTTAGAAAATCAGATTCCTGAAACGTATGCTTTGAAAGGAGAAATTTTCTTAAAAAAGGATATGCGGAATGAGGCAAAGAAATGGTTTACAAAGTCTGCCGAGTTAGGAAATGAAAATGCAAAAAAGCGCTTGGAGCGATGGGATAATTTATCACAGGATATGCATAAACAGCACTTGTATGATTTGGCACATACATACACGATTGAACAGCTGATAGAGGCATATAACTCCGGTGACACAGATGCTATTTTGCATATAGGATTTGCATATAGAAAAGGGATAAAGGGAGCACAAAAGAATCCGGAAAAGGCTGAAGTATATTTTAATAAACTGGTTGAATTAGGGGGAGATTATGCATCACAAGGTTATTTTAATATTGGCGCCATGTATTTCTTTGGGGACGGAGTAAGGAAAGACTATGCAAAGGCTGTTAACAGTCTTAAGAAGAGTGCTGAACTCAAAAATGGTGCAGCATGTGCGTTGCTGGGTTCCTTATATGAAGAAGGGAAAATTGTACACCAGGACTATGAGGAAGCTCTCAGACTTTATACGATAGCTAGTGAAAATGGTGAAACAGAATGTTATAAAAGGGCGGCGAAGATATATCTGGTAGGAAAAATAAAAGAAGGACAAAATATAGGTCTGGCTATTGATAATTTGCAGAAATATTTGGAAAAGTATCCACAGGATGCCTGGAGTAATTATATAATGGGAATCTTTTACGAGAGTGGAGTATCTGATAATAACCGTATAATTCTTAAAGCGGATGAGGATAAGGCATTACAGATGCTAAGTATAGCATCCCAAAATGGATATGCAGAGGCAAGTAAGAAATTAGGTGAATTTTTTTCAAAGGATGGAAACCCCAAAAAGGACGTAAAGAAAGCACTGGACTATTATGAATTAGCATGGCATCAGGGAGATGAATTGTCGGCTTCACAAGTGGCGGCATTGAATCTTTTACCAGACCTGCAGGGAGAATCCTATATTAATCATGAAAGGGGAATTAGGGCAGCAAAAGATTTTCTGTTAAAAGGGCAGGGGCAATTTGGACTGAAAGAGATTCTGATGTCCTGTATGTTGGGATATTATGATAAGAAGCAAAACAGTACAGAAGCAGTGGAAGGTTATAAATTTATATTTAATGAATTACCTAACATGAATTTAGCATATTCGACAGAGGAAAGAAAAAAAGAACTGACTGCAATTATTAAATATGTACTGGACAAGTTACTTGAAATTCAACCGGCAGATGTAGGCGATGAAGTTATTTTGGGAATACTATCTCAATTAAATACTACTGCTGAGAAAAATCCATATATTAACCAATGCAGCAAGGAAATTTTGGGCGAAAAATATTTCGCATTGGGAGAATTTTTCCTGAAATACGAAGAGCTGGAAAAATCAAAAGCCCTTTTTGAAAAAGCAGCATGGAAGGGGTATGAACAGGCGGAGGAAATGCTACAGAGATTCCATACGAGTTTGTTTGGAAAATTGACGTTTAAGTAAAGTACTGTTGAGATGTTGAACAGGTTAATTTGAATCAATGCATTCTTCTCTTTTGGTATATGAAAATGCTTGAGGATATTAATTTATAAGGAAAGGAGGAGCAATTATGTCAGCGTTTGAGGAATATTTATCACAGGATACAACATGCACCGGTAGCAGCAATCACTATGATGAACATACGGACAGATGGGTAGATGAGGCATCTGAGTCGGTATATGGACATTCAGGACATTGTGATTCACATACGGATGCAGAGGATTAATGTAATTTTCACTTTAATTGTGCCATATTCCGAAAAGAGGAGTGTGGCACAATTATATGTATGAAGGGAGAAAATAATTGATGAACTGTTTTCCGTATAGTCATATTAGTGTATTAGTTATGCCAACTGATTTTTGCAATATGAATTGCGTATATTGTTTTAATGGAAGAAAGACTTGCAAGGAGAAAAAAGTTATATCGGATGAAACTTTGAAAAAAGTTTTTCAGATTGTGATTCCGTTTTATTCTGAGGTGAAATTTATCTGGCATGGGGGAGAACCCTTGTCAATGGGAATGGAATTTTATGAAAGAGTGGTAGAATTACAAAATGAATTTAATATAAATAATATTAGCATTCAAAATACAGTACAAACGAACTTAACATTACTGGATAAGAAATTTGCGGATTTTTTAGTAGAGAATAATTTCCATGTAGGAAGTTCTTTTGATGGGATAATGCAAAATGAAGCAACAAGACATAACACGGACAGGATATTGAAGGGACATGAAATTCTTAAGAGCAGTGGAGGAAGGAATGGATTTATATGTGTTGTACAAAATAAAAATATTGATTATTTAGTTGATGATTATGAATGGTTTAAAAGTAAGAAGATTAATTATACTCATAATATGTATTTGACAGATTCACCACAAGATAACGAGTTATTTGTCCCTGAAGATAAATATGTTTCCAAAATGTGTGATTTTTTTGATTATTGGATGTTTGACAAAAGATGCAATATCAGAGTATCTTATTTTGAAACATTTATTAAGTATATACTGCATAAAGAGAAAGATTTGTGTTGTTATAATTCGTGTATGGGAAAACATATAGGCATTCATTTTGACGGGAGTATTTTTGGATGTAACCGTGATTTCCCGGATGAATATTGTTTTGGAAATGTATATGACTATGAAGATATCCATGAGTGCTTTAGGTCTGATGGTTTTAATTCCCTCTTAAGCAAGGCGGTAAAAAGAAGAAACCATTGCCGTGAAGTGTGTGATATATATGACTTTTGTGCTGGAGGATGTAATAGTACTGCACTGGCAGGGGGGAATATAGAAAAGAACAATGAATATATTTGTGAAACTATGAGAGCAGTGTACAAGTATATAGAAGAAAAAGTTGAGCCATGGAGGGAAGAAAGAGAAGATAGAATAAGAGAGCGATTAAATCCTTATTTAGTGGAGCTGCTTATAAAAAAATAAGGGTATATACTATAATTCAAGTATGTATAAAAAAGCTGCCGGTCGGCAGCTTTTTTATGTTTTTATATATTTGATAAGGAAGAAGGCTATTGTACAGTGTATGCTGGTGGGAAAGTCTACATAATTCTGTATGGAGGTTATTGGTGTTTGAATTTAATATAATAAGAGAAGGCACATAGGAAAGAAATATACAAAAGAAGGGAGGACACCATGAGACAGACAAAAAGAATACGAATAAGGGACAGGTCCGTTGAAACATTCAAGAGCTATCTTACAGAACATCTCTGGTTTGGAGTGGTAATGGGGATTAACGTGTATGAACTGTTACCGATTATCGTTCCGATTGCATACTTGGACAGGTCGATTCCCAGATTAATACTTTGCATGGTGGGAACAGGATGTGTAGGCATTTTGTTTACATACCGGTATAATCGTAGCTTTTGGGGCGTATTGATGGATACCAATTTAGGATTGGGGATGTATGTGGTATTAACGGTCGGAAAGTATTCTCCGGCATTTATCATCTGGACGTTGGCTGCAACCTGTGCATTTACAATGTTAAGTCTGATACGTATCTGGTGTAGAGGGATAAGGAAACCGGATTATAGAAAACAGATTATTCTTAGCCGAAGCTTTAGGGGAATTTGGGCAATAAGGAGAAACATGGCAATTCTGGCAACTGTTTTAATGGTTGTTTTACCGCTTTCATTCCGGTTCTTTAAGACGGAGGCATTGTCTGAAGCTTATATTAACCAATTGCAGGCCATGAATGACGGTACTTCCGAGGAGATAGCCGTACATCAGGCATATGGTGATGAATACAGAATGGCGGAAAATATAGATATTATTAGACTAATCAGAGATAATGAGACATTTCAAAACCTTAGTTACAGGCAGAAGAAAGAAGTAGCAGAAGCCATAATTTATTGTGAAGCCAGATATCTGCACCTCTGTAAAATCAATGTTAAATTTGAGGACTTAGGCGATGACACTTGGGGAGTATATAATCATGCAGAAAAGAAGATTAGTATAAACAAGAAGTTATTGCAGAAAAACGGTATGCCGGGAGCAACAGCAGAAACAGTTCTTAAAACGTGTATTCATGAATGCAAACACGTACAGCAACACCTATGGGTCGATATGTATGAGGAAGCAACACCTGAGCAAAGGGCACTGATGCTGTTTAGTGAGGAGGAAATTGATGAATGGGTCAAAAATTTTAAGCAATATTCAAACCCTACAGAAGAACTGGAGGATTATCTGCTGTATTATATACAGCCGGTTGAAAAAGATGCCAGGAAATATGCGGATGAACAGGTAGAAATTTATTATGCGGAAATAGACAGCTTATTAGCAGAACAAAATTCACAATGAAATTTGAATAACAGAGAAAATGAGGTGATGAACATATGGTATTCAGAAAGAAAGGAAAAGCAGGTGTTCTTGAGAAAGAACCATATGCAACATTTATAAAAAAATTTGACAAGTTAACCAGTATTACAAATGAAAAGATACATATGAGAATCACTTCCGGCGAAAAAGGGAAAAACTCCGGTCTGACAGATGGATTTTCTTTAGATTATTGTTATGCAAAAATGTTTGATCTTAAATTTGAGTTTTACAAATTTGTGGAGGAAGAATGCATTCAGAACCTTAAATTTTGTGTAATGCACAGTATCAGTTACAAATTTGAAGATGAGGAAGATTTTCATAGTATCATGATGGATACCATAGATGATATTCAGAAAAGGAACGGCTTCTTTTATATTTCTTCTCTGGTTAAGGAATGTGAAGTGAAATGTTCAGTCAACAATAAGAGCAAGGTTACGGTAACCTATGCGGTGTTTTGTGAAGAAGAAAATGCGAAGGAAGTATGTTTACAGTTAATCAGTCACGATATTGCCATGTTTACACGTAGTTTCTGAATAAATCTGGATGCGGAAGGTAATCAGAATAGGAATGGGATACCTTAAGTTCGGAGGGAGGATAAGTTTATGAATATGATAGATGAATTATTACAGCGGCTTGCTGTGGAAGGCGAAGCGGAACAGGTGCTGCGGATGGTAAACAAGCTGGCACATGCAAAGTCTGAAATGGTAAGAGCATCTATTCCGTCATTAATTGTTGTTGCTGAATCGGGAGCAGGCATTTCGAGTTACGGAAAAGGATTTGCGGAGATTATTGATAAATCTACAGTATTGCAGGTAAAAGGAAGGGAAACTTTTTTAGAGCTTGTTTTTCCCAAAAATAATGATGAGGATGAAAAACTTTTTTTCTCATCTCCGCAGAGGGCATCTGCTATTCGTAATAAATTTTACGGTACTTTTCTGATATCTTTAGAGGAATATGAAGGAAATGACCTTTTAAGGAGCAAAAGCTTTTCGCGTTTGTGTGAATTTATTAAGGAAAACAAAGAGAATATTTTCTTTATTTTTCATGTCCGACCGGAGTTTAATCAGCGTAAACAGTTGATTTCCGAACTATCCAGATATTTGAATCTTTGCGAGGTATCTTTGGAGAAACCGGATGAGAAGAGGGGATTTGCATATATTACAGGTATACTGAATAAACAGGGCTTAAGCATGGATGGGGATGCAGAACAATGTCTGAGAAAAATGCTGACAGATATTTCAGGAACAAAATCCTATGCAGGTTATCAGACATTAAATAATTTTCTTGACAGACTATATTATGAAGCGGCGGCATTGTCCGATGTGGAGGAAATACGAATTGAAAAGGAAGCTGTTGTCTTAGCAGGGGAAAAGATGCGGGAAGAAATCAATACGATGAATGCAGGAAGTACGCAGTTAGGATTTCATATGTAAGGAGGTTACTGCCATGCTGAATAAATACTATGTAGATGTTAATAAAAATAATGGACGCTTTTCAGAGGTAGAAGAGATGAAAAAAGATTTCCGTAGAATTAATTTTGAAAACCCTGAAAAAAATATACAGACTGTGTCCGGACCGGCAATAGAGATAGAATTAAATGAAAATGGAAATGTAATAGGCGGATATATGGATGATGGGGACAATAATACAGCTATTATATCACAGACGGGTTCCGGAAAAACGCGCCGTATTCTGGTTCCGTACTTGTTATCCTGTATCCAGGCAGCGCAGCCGCTGATTATTCACGATCCCAAGGGGGAGATTTATGGTTTCTTTTATACACAGCTTAAGAAAAACGGATACGATATCAAAGTATTGAATTTCAGAGAGCCTATGAAAGGAGACAGATTCAATCCGCTGCAGGATGCTGCCAGATTATGGAAACAGGGAAAACATGGTCGGGCAGTAGAAATTGCGAGAAGTATTGCCAAGTCAATCTATTCAAAAATTGAAGATAAAACAGACCTCTTTTGGACAGAAGCTTCTATGAATTTGTTTTTGTGCTATTTTTGTATCGCAGCAGAACTATATCAGCCGGAGTATGTGACATTATCTGTCATCTACCATATTCATTTAGAGGGAACAGAGCAGGCAGGACTGGAGAGTAAAATGCAAAAATATTTAAGTCAGCATGAAAATGAGCTTTGCTATGAGTTGGGATATCCTACGGTATCCGGTCCCAATGAAACAAGGAGATCCGTTTATGCTGTGTTTGGTAATGGATTGACAAGACTGGTTTTGAATGAAGATATTTCAGATATGCTCAGCTGCTCTACATTTGAGGTGGAAGACATTGCTGCGGGGGAAAAGCCGGTAGCATTATTTCTTATAACGCGTGATGAGGAGCCTGCTACATACAGTACTGTAGTTGGAGCTATTTTCAATTTATTATATACTGGGTTGGTTGACTATGCGCAAAATTTTCATAACAGACTCCCCAAGACGGTTCATATGATTTTGGAGGAATTTGGCAACATTGCTCCGTTGGAGAATATTAATGATATGTTGACGGCAAGCCGTTCTAGAAACATTCGGATGTTAATAATACTGCAGAGCAAGGACCAGCTGCTTATTTCCTATAGCAAAGAAATTGCAAATGTTCTGATAGGAAATGTTCAGAATTTAATTTTTCTGTCGACATCGGATATGGAGCTTGCGGAACTGATTAGCAAAAGGTGTGGGCAGGTGACAGATCCATACACACATGAAAACAGGAGACTTTTAACTCAGGACCAGCTGACGCATTTTGACAAGGATAAGGGCGAAACACTGCTTCTTCTTGGACGGCATTATCCTTATATTACTTATTTTCCCGACTTATCGTCCTATAAAATGATTACACCGTTAGATGAGGTGAATATTAAGGAAAGAAAAAGACTTCAGATAGAGTATGCAAGCCTGAAGGAGATAATGGATAAGCAAGAGCAGGGAAGGGTGGACGCCATTCTGGCAGGAGAAGATGTACAGACAAGGAAACAGAAAAAAGTTTCGGAAAGAAGATATGAGTTGTTCCTAAAAAATCGACCGGTATCTTCTGCTTTACATGAAAGAATAAATAATCTGATAACAATGTCCTGAATATAGAGGAAAGGAGTGGTCGAATATGATGAATGAAAAAAGAGTCGGAGATTGTCTGGAATATGCCCTGGTAGATGAGTTTTTTCAGGAAATGTATGAAGACATATATATAAAAGCAGTTATTATGTATCTTGTTTTATACGGATACATAGACAGACTGGTGCAGAAGGAAATTTCCATTTTACTGCTCATAAAAGAAGGAAAGAAGGTCAAGAGAGATAAAATTTTTGACAAGATAGTTAAATTGTTGATGAAGGAGTTGAAAAAGAAGTATAAGGGGTGTGATTTTGAACAAATAATTATCTGCTTAAATGTTTTCGTAATACCTGAATGGATATTTCAGAATGCGGCAGCATTAGAAGATATAGATGGAAAAGAAATTCTGATTAATGACATGTTATACTACATAGAAGATGACCCGTTTCCTATGCTCCGTGTGGTGAATTCGTGTTGCTTTTCAGACAGAAAAATTTTTTCACGTGAGATAGCGGATAATCATGATACCTGTTGTGGAAATTATACGATTTCTCATATGTTTTCCTGGATTTTTGGATATGATGAACAGGAAAAAGCACTTTATCTCCAGTTGAAATATGATAAAAATTATTTCGCAAAATATTTTGTAAATACCGGACAGACAGCCTTGGTCAGAGGGGAAGGAATGGGCTCAGTTGAAGACCGGCCCGTCATAAAGAAAGGACGGCGGATTTATATTGTATTAAAAGGAGGAGAATGGAAAGAATTAAAGAAAGAGGTAGCGGAAGAGGAATATACAATATGTAGTGATGGAATTCTTATATCACCGTCGATACACAACCCTTCTTTCTTTATACCGTATCTGCTTAATGCCAGAGGAGAGAAAAAAGAGATAGATTACACGCAAAAATGGATTTTTGCTATGCAAAGAATAGCAAATGAGGTCTATCCTGTTCGATGTCAGTTTGAAATACATTGTCCACTGAACAGTGCAAATGAATTAACATATGAAAAATTATGTATTACCTATTTAAAGGAATATATGAAATATTGCAAATCTCATGAGGGATGGGATCCTAATGAAAAGTATGCACGGCTTATTGCTTTTATGGAACTTTTTTTCTCAGGAATAGAAGATTTGCTGGACATAATCCTTGTCCTGGAAGAAGTATCGGCAAACATGAGGCAGACGAGTGAATATGTAGCAATTAATGAAAAATTGCTGGATATCATGGAGGAATGGTACAGAAATGGAGAATCTATTGACTTTGAAGCGAGTGTATTGCGTGACAGGCTGTATAGTCAGGTTGGGCACAGCTCTTCAGAAAATAAGAAGTTTCATTCCATACAAAACTGGGACGATGATGATTATAATTTAAGAGGTTATGTCGGGACATTTTACTTTGACGGAGATAATATACTGCATGCAAAGCCCAGGCAGCGCAGAACGGCAAAAAATGTATGCGGCTACTGCATGGGGACGAATCCGGAGGAATATCCCGGAATGGTTGTTTTTGACCGTACACAAGGGCTGTTTAAAATTCAATATGACAGAATGTTAACGGTAAATGAAATCAACCAAGTAGTGGATGACTTTGGTCTGCTGGGATATGAATATGATATTTATATTGTAGAATAGGGTGCGTAACTATTGCGAGCTATAGAAGATAAAAATTAAACAAACTGAAGAGCATTAAATTACAAATAAGCTCTTGCATCTGCTTTGCAGTCTGTGTTATCATGATTGCAAAGCAGATTTTCTTTTGTCGAAATAACATTCTAAATACAAATCTTTTTGTGAGGAACCTTAATCATCGAAAAATTTATTCCATGGTTCCACACAGGTCGGAAATTCCTGCTTTATTCTCAACTATCAATCAGGCAGGAAGCCGGAAACCTTGTGCAGACAGCAAAAGGATGCAGAAGTACGGTTACTGCCGCAATACAGGCAGAAGGTATTTTCATCGGGAAGTATTTTGCAGAAAAGGAATTTCCCTAAGAAAACATCGTTCTGTCGGAAAAGAGGTAAGATGAACCGTAACCGTAACTTTAAAAGCAGTGTGTTTTCTTTAATGATGCAGGACAAAGTAAAAGCACTGAATGTTTATAATGTGCTGGGGAACGGACATGAATTTTTATGAACACCAGTCAACTTATAATCCCAACATGCCCATGCGCAGCCTGATTTACTGTACGGATGCCATAGACAGGCGTATAAAAGAGAAGAATGAGAACCTGTACGGACACAAGCAGATTAAGATACCCACTCCCCGGTTTGTGGTATTTTACAACGGGTGGGAAAAGCGCCCGGCAGTGGAGAGAATGTATCTTTCTTCGGCATATATGGGAGAAAAGAAAAATCCGGATTTGGAGCTTGCCTGTACGGTGTATAACTTAAATGCACCGGAAAATAAGGAGCTTCTGGAGAAGTCGGAAGTTTTATATGGCTATACTTTCTTTGTAAACAGGGTGAATGCCAATAAAGAAAGCGGGATGGAACTGGAGCAGGCGATTGATGAAGCCATTGATGCATGTACGAGAGAAAATATTTTGAAAGATTTCTTTGGAACGTATAAGAATGAGGTGAGAAGGATTATGGCACTTGATTTTACTTTTGAAAGACAGATTGAATTGACGAGGATGGAGTATTATCAGGATGGGTTTGCGGATGGAGAGTCACAGGGAGAAGCAAGAGGAGAAGCTCGTGGAGAGGCCAAGGGGATGGCACGCGGCGAAAAGACTGGGCAGTTGCGGACACTGATTTCACAGGTGGTCCGGAAGCTTCGTAAAGGAAAAAGTGTAGAGCAGATTGCCGACGAACTGGAAGCAGATATGGCAACCATTGCCCCTATCTGCAAAGCAGCGGAAGAGTTTGCGCCGGAATATGACGAGGAGAAAATCTTCGAAAAGGTCAAAAATGCATAAATATTGACTAAATTTGCATAAAATACCTTTTGGGGTTGAGAATTTTATATAAGTACCTTAAATTAAAAGGTGACGTATTATTGAGAAAAACGGCACATGGAGCAGACAGATGCGCAATAATATTTTATCTTTGAAGAACATTTACAGCTTACTTGTTATGAAAGATTACCCTGTGGAAGGCGGAAGTGTGATTAGCGGAGACCGGAAAAAGGGCATGACACTTACAAAGTTCTGGAAGGAAAATCTGCTTCCGCAGCTTACGGAGGGCAGGTACGGTACCAACATCTGGAAGTATACGGGTACCCGCAACAGACATACTTCGGAAATCTGCAACAGAAGCAGCCAGCTGTTGACTTACGAAGAGTATATGCAGGAGATTGTGGCATTACTGAATGTGGAATTTCTGCTGCAGCAGACGGAGCAGTTTATGTTCTATCTGCGGAAACACGAGTTTAATTATGAAGTATTTACGGACAAGCTTCCCGTTTTTTTAGATGCTGTTTCCAAAGAGGACGCAGTGTGGAATTATGATATAGGGGCATTTTTCGAAAGCAATTGCGAAGATATAGCAGAAATGGAGTCCTACGGAAAAGCAGGAAAAGAATTTACCGCAGGATATTTTTTGACATTTCTGACACTGCATGCATTGACCGGTGAATACATGCAGAGCAAAACGATGCACATTGTCAGGGAAAATCCGCAGTATGCCATGAAGGAGCTCTGGCAGAGATTTTATCATCGGGAAGACGAAAGAAATGTTGTTTTCCTTACGGCAAAGGATACGGAAATATATGGAGAAATGTTGCCGGCAGAGAATTTCTGGGGAAGAGA
>Ga0129311_1000470_pt1 | contig 35931 bp, 28 predicted proteins | sample Go1ome_FD_94435 | JGI IMG/M metagenome (GOLD analysis project Ga0129311, IMG submission 94435) | Western lowland gorrila individual fecal microbial communities from Wisconsin, USA - Go1022B metagenome | ecosystem: Host-associated > Mammals > Digestive system > Large intestine > Fecal | place...
CAAAAGGTATTTAACTACTCTTCTTCCTTCGGCGCCTATATCACCTTACGCGACCTGATGGAAAAGGGAGAGAATCCATTTACTAAGATTGCTTTCCGCTGTCCTGCCATCAAGATGTTCCAGACTTTTGATCAGGGAATAACTGACGAGGAGCGAACAAAACTTTCCAAGGGCAAGGAAATCATCCGTGGCTTTGAACGTAAGATTAAAATCACACAGGACATTCTGGATGATATGCGTGACCACGATGTGAGTGGCGCTGACTTCATGGATTATGCCGACGACATTCTCATGATTCACGGCACCAAGGACGAGATGGCTAAATTCGAGGACACTGCTGAATTCTGTGACAACAACGTCATCGAACTCATCCCTGTGGAAAACGCCGACCATCCATTCTCTAATCCAAACTTCATGGACTTCGCTATCCAGGCAATCATCACCTTCTTTAAGCCTGAAGAAGCATAGGTCTTCTACTCACTCATTTTCACACCCTAAGTCAGACCTGCCCTCAGGTCTGCTTAAGCGAAAGAAAAAGGACGCAATCCCATTTGCAAATGAGATGCGTCCTTATTTGTTTTATTAATTTTTCAAGGCTAGTTTGAATCAACTTAGATGAATATTCCACCAAGCAGATAAACAAGCCAAGCTACCAGCCAGGCCACTGCGCACTGGAAGATTACTGTAATCAGGGCAGACTTGCCACCGATTTCTCTCTTGATGGATGAAACTGCTGCTACACATGGTGTGTAGAGCAGACTGAATACAACCAGTGAAAGTGCTGACCGTGTAGGGATGGCAGCCTGAATGCCTGCTTCTCCGCCGAAGAGGACTGTCAGTGTTGAGACTACAGATTCCTTAGCAAGGAAACCTGAAATCAGGGCTGTTGTTACTCTCCAGTCTCCCAGTCCCATTGGTCTAAAGATCAGTGAAATCCAACCAGATACCAGGGCAAGGATAGAATCCTCTGCGTTTTCTACCATCTGGAAATGCAGGTTAAAGTTCTGAAGGAACCAGACTGCGATTGTTGCAACAAAGATAATTGTAAATGCTCTTGTAATGAAATCCTTTGCCTTATCCCAAAGAAGCTGAAGTACGCTCTTGGCACTTGGCATACGATAGTTTGGAAGTTCCATTACAAATGGCACTGCCTCTCCCTTAAATACAGAACCCTTGGAAATCAGGGCTGTAATTACTGCAACCACAATGCCTGTAAAGTAAAGGGCAATCATAAGAAGAGCGCCCTTACCTGGGAAGAAAGCTGCAGCAAAGAAGGAATAGATTGGTAACTTTGCTGAACATGACATAAATGGAACAAGTAAAACTGTCATCTTACGATCACGTTCTGAAGGTAATGTTCTTGATGCCATAACAGCTGGAACTGAGCATCCAAAACCAATCAGCATTGGTACTACGCTTCTACCAGAAAGACCAATTTTACGAAGCAATTTATCCATAACAAAGGCAATTCTCGCCATATAGCCTGTATCTTCCAAGAGTGACAGGAAGAAGAAAAGGACTACGATAATTGGCAGGAAGGAAAGGACGGAACCTACACCTTCGAAAATACCATCAATTACAAGACTTCTAAGTGCCTCACCCACATGGGCTGCCTGCATGGCAGCGTCTGCCTTATCCCCTAGCCAGCCAATACCATTTGCAAGGACATCCTGCAGGAAAGCGCCGATGACATTAAAGGTCAGCCAGAAAATCAGAGCAAGGATTCCCACAAAGGCAGGAATTGCTGTGTATTTTCCTGTTAAGAACTTATCAATCTTACGGCTTCTCTCATGCTCTTTACTTTCATGAGGCTTGATTACTGTCTGGTCAACAACTTCATGAATGTATGCAAAACGCATATTAGCGATGGCAGCTTTACGGTCCAGATGACCTTCTGTTTCCATCTGCTTCACAATATGCTCCAATGTTTCTTTTTCGTTCTGATCCAGTTCCAGAGCATTAAGGACTTTCTCATCCCCTTCCACAAGTTTCGTTGCAGCGAAACGAATTGGAATGCCTGCTCTTTCCACATGATCCTCAATCAGATGCATAACTGCATGTGTGGCACGGTGTACAGCACCGCCTCTTTCATCTGACTTACAAAAATCAGTTACGCTAGGTTTTTCCTGATACTTGGCCACATGGATTGCATGGTTAATCAGTTCTTCTACGCCCTGATTCTTGGATGCTGCAATAGGAACAACAGGAACGCCTAAGAGTTCTTCCATCTCATTTACCAGAACAGAACCACCATTTCCCTGCATCTCATCCATCATATTGAGAGCAACTACCATAGGCACATCCAGTTCCAGAAGCTGCTGTGTCAGATAAAGGTTTCTTTCAATATTGGTAGCATCTACAATATTGATAATGGCATTTGGCTTTTCCTGCAAAATGAACTGTCTGGAAACAATCTCTTCACTTGTATAAGGAGACATGGAATAGATACCAGGTAAATCCGTTACTTCTGTATCCTTGTGTCCACGAATAGAACCAGACTTACGGTCTACTGTAACGCCAGGAAAATTACCAACATGCTGGTTGGCGCCAGTGAGCTGGTTGAAAAGTGTTGTCTTTCCTGAGTTCTGGTTACCAGCCAATGCAAAACGAAGGACTGTGCCTTCTGCCACTGGATTTTCATGCTTCTTATCATGATAACGACCACCTTCACCCAAGCCTGGATGTTCATTGGCCATCTTTAATTTAGACTTCTTTGCTTTTAAAAGGGCTGTCTGCATTTTCTGCTCTTTTGCTTCCACCAGGGCAGCCGTTTTTGCATCTTCTTTTTCCACCTGAATCTGAGCAGCTTCATCCAATCTAAGTGTAAGTTCATAATCATGTACTCTTACTTCCATTGGATCGCCCATAGGAGCAAATTTCACCAGAGTAACATTTGCTTCCGGAATCAGGCCCATGTCCAGAAAGTGCTGTCTTAAAGCGCCTTCTCCACCTACAGATAAAATTTTGGCTTTCTCGCCGATTTGTAATTCTTTTAAAGTCATTTTCTTTCTCTTTCTAATTTTTATTTTCCTTCTGGACGATGGATTGGCGGTTTTGGCATATATTGCATGGCTGCAACCTTATATTCCGTAACGAAGGCATAAGGATCTACTTCCGCAAGGTAAGTACGAAGTTTCTGATATTCATTCTTATCCACAATGGCAATAATTTCTTCCTTTGGATCTAAGTTGAGAGCGCCATAGGCCTTATAGACTGTGGCACCGCTGTGAAGTTCATAAACAATCCAGTCACGAATCTTCTCAGACTCGTCGGAAACAATACAAACTCTTCTCTTCAGGCTCTGGTCAAAAATGAAATGATCCAGAACAATTCCGTTCAGATACGTTCCCAGCACAGAAAGCACAACCGTCTTGGATGGATAGAAAAATGCGGATGACAGGGCAATCAGCATTCCCGCACCGGACATGGCCTTTCCCAGGTCAATGTGCAGGTAGATATTGAGAATCTTTGCCACAATATCCAAACCACCGGAGGAAGCATTTCTGTTGAAGAGAATGGCCAGACCCACGCTGACCACGAAGATGTAGCAAACCACATCTAAAGTGTCATTGCCTGTCAGTGACTTATAGTTTGGCAGAAGCATTTCAAAGATACGGATAAACACTGGAAGCATGATGCTGGTGTAAACCGTCTTCAGGCCAAACTCACTACCGCACAGAATGAAACCAATGATCAAAAGCAGAACATTGAGAATCATGGTGATGTAAGATACAGGCAGTGGAATTACATTCGTCAGTACAATGGCAAGACCAGAAATGGAACTAACCGACGCATGGCTAGGTACCAGGAAAAAGAATACTGCTGCACCAATGATGGCCACAGCAATCGTCAGAATCAGAAATTCCTTAACAATCTGACCAGGCGTATCTCCAAAGGACTTCAGCCCTGCCTTCTTAACTGGCAACTTCCCTTCCTGTTTATCTTCCTGCAAATGAACTTTGCTCCCATTATTTAATGAATCTTCTTTTAAATCTTCTTGTGTGCTCATGTTTTTTCTCCAAAAACTTTAATTAGCACAGGTATTATAGCACAATTACCTTCTTGTGATTAGCAATCTTAATTTTGTAGAGCAGCTCATCTGCAATACTTCATAATCTTTCCTGGCGACTTCTCTCTTATTTGCAATATTTAGCAAGCATACCCTGACGAATCATGCTGTCTCCAATTGGTCCCAGTTCTGCAATCATTCTTGGGAAGAGAATATCTTCCCCTGGCCTAGAGGAAGCTCACCCCTTTTCTCTGTAACAAATGACACATAATTCCTTTAAAGAAAAAAGGCGTCTCCTGAGGAAACGCCTTAATCCTGCAAATGGAATGCCCGAACATTTCATTTGCCTGCCATTTAGAAACCAAGTTCATCATTAACCAGGATCACATGAATTCTTCCTGGATGCTTGCTGTATCTGGTGATCAGGAACTGGCAGCAGATTGTGTCAGGAGACTTACAATCCACACAAGTACCAGTCTTGCAACATGGAGCCTTACCAAAACGAGCAGCATTGATTGGTGCAGCCACATTTCTTGCACGCTTCATGGCATGATCCACATCCTTGCAGATTTTGTTCATACCAACGATGAATACAACCTTTCTTGGACCCTGAGCAATGGCAGAAACGCGGTTGGAATTTCCATCGATATTAACCATAATGCCGTCTTCTGTCAGCGCGTTGGCAGAAGAAATAAATACATCTGCATCGTAGGCAGCCAGCATAGCTGCGCGCTTATCTTCCATCTTGTCACGGTCGATAAAGTTATAATCACCCTTAGTGAGAGCATCCACCAGACCAATTTCTCGAGCAGATGTGCAACCACCCATGGTTACTGTGCTTCCCTTACCAATCAGTTCCAGAGCCTTGGCCAGCGCCAGTTCCTGGTTCTCTGCATAGTAACCAGTCATGTTACGCGACTCCAGTCCCTTAATAACGGTCTCTGCTAATTTTTCATTTCTCTTAAATCTGTTCTCGTTCATAATCCTACCCTTTCTTAAATACCCTTCCACTATATTCTAATCCCCGAACATACCATTTGCCCTCATGCAAATGGACTGCGCTCAAGCTTTATTGTATTGGAAAATGACTATTTTTTCCATAAAAAATAGCCTGCCCCAAATGGGACAGGCTAGACTTTCCTTTTAAGCTTTCGCTTCCGCGGCTTTTACCATTTTCTCTTTGTAATGGTTCTTTTCTTCCAACATCATAGACTTTACCTTCATGAGTCGAACCTGTGTTGAACGTTCATTCTCATCCAGTTTCATTGTGATGTAGCGGATGCCCTGCTGGGTTTCTGGAATGATTACATGCTCTAAGGCATTAACACGACGACGTGTCTTTTCAATTTCAGATGCCATCAGCTGGCAGGATTTTTCCACCTCAGCCAGTTTCAGCATATCCTGAAATACATCATTCAGAGAATCTACAGCTCCATCTAAATCTCCAGAAGTAAAAGCAAAACCATAAGAATAGATATCATTCTCATCAGCGGTTTTTGTTGTGAAATCGTATACTGGAATGTTGACACTCATTACATTCTTGGTGCTGGCTATTAACTGAATTTCCTGTTTTGGAGTCATCAGTGCTGTTCGAATCGCCTGATCCGACATACCAGCTTTTGCCAGTACAAAGTTACGATTGGCATCAGCGAGTCCCTTTTCCACCTTTTGTCTCAGTTCCATATTCACTTTGACCAGGTCCAGGAATTCACGCATAAGCTCATCTCGCTTATCTTTCAGAAGTCTGTGGCCTTTCACAGCCGTTGACAGTTTCTTCTTCAGACGTGTCAGTTCCATACGAGTTGGATTTACCTGTACAGCCACTGCTCTTCCTCCTTCTTCCGATTACAAATCATCATTACGCGTATCTCTTAGCCAAACTCATTTGCATGATTATTCAGCCTTTGTCTCGCCCTTGTAGTACTGGTCAAGCATCTTATCGTTGATACGCTTCAGTTCGGAACGAGGAAGCAGGCTAAGTAAATCCCAACCTATATCCAGTGTTTCCTGAATGCTTCGATCAGCCTGATAACCCTGGGATACATACTTCTTTTCGAACTCATCAGCAAAGTGAGCATACTTCAGGTCGATATCCGTAAGGGCTGCCTCACCAAGGATAACCATCAGTTCCTTTGCTTCCTTACCACGTGCATAAGCAGCGAAGAGCTGGTTCATTGTTGCAGCGTGATCGGCACGTGTCTTACCTTCACCAATACCCTTATCCTTCAGACGAGAAAGAGATGGGAGTACATCGATTGGAGGTGTTACACCCTTACGATACAGTTCACGAGAAAGGATGATCTGTCCTTCTGTGATATAGCCTGTAAGGTCAGGGATTGGATGTGTAATATCATCTTCTGGCATTGTGAGGATTGGGATCATGGTAATAGATCCGTTCTTTCCTCTCTGACGTCCTGCTCTCTCGTACATCTGAGCAAGGTCAGTGTACATGTATCCAGGATAACCACGACGACCTGGTACTTCCTTACGAGCTGCTGATACTTCACGAAGAGCATCTGCGTAGTTTGTAATATCTGTCATGATAACCAAAACATGCATATTCTTTTCAAATGCAAGATATTCTGCTGCTGTCAGAGCCATATGTGGTGTAGCAATACGCTCAACGGCAGGGTCATTTGCAAGGTTTACGAAGAGTACTGTACGATCCAGGGCACCTGTCTCACGGAAGGATTCCTCGAAGTAATGTGCTTCTTCGAATGTGATACCCATAGCTGCAAATACTACAGCGAATGGTTCATCTGTTCCTACTACCTTAGCCTGACGTGCAATCTGTGCAGCCAGCTGAGCATGAGGGAGACCAGATGCTGAGAAGATAGGAAGCTTCTGTCCACGAACCAGTGTATTCAGACCATCAATAGCTGAAATACCAGTCTGGATGAACTCAGATGGATATGCACGAGCTGCTGGATTCATTGGCAGACCGTTGATATCCTTTCTATCCTCGGGAATAATTTCTGGACCACCATCGATGGTTCTACCAAGACCATCAAATACACGACCAAGCATATCGTCTGATACACCAAGTTCCATGGAACGTCCAAGGAATCTAACCTTACCATCGGAAAGGTTGATACCTGTTGAGCTTTCGAAAAGCTGAACCAGTGCATTGGATCCATCGATTTCCAGGACCTTACACTTTCTCTTTTCACCACTGGCAAGTTCGATTTCGCCAAGTTCGTTGTAGGCTACGCCTTCAACGCCAGTAACGAGCATCAGAGGACCAGCAACTTCCTGTATGGTTCTATATTCTTTTGCCACTGTTTAGTCCTCCTTTCCAACAAGACCTGCTTCTTCACGAACCAATTCATCACTGATTCTCTTGAAAGCTTCTTCAATGTCTTTTTCTTCTGTGTACTTATAACGTCCAATTTCTTCACGAACTGGAAGTTTAACGATGTCTTCGATATCTGCTCCATCCTGAAGAGCCTTTAAGCTTTCTGAATAGAAGTCATATACCAGTTTCATCATATTGCACTGCTTAGGCAGTGATGTGTAGGTGTCAATCTCATCAAATGAGTTCTGGTGAAGGAAGTCTTCACGAATAGATCTTGCTGCTTCCATCTTCAATCTATCCTGAGGTGAAAGGGCATCCATACCTACCATCTTTACGATTTCATTTAAGGATGCTTCTTCCTGCAGCAGGCTCATCAGATTCTGACGAAGCTCCATCCACTTTGGATCTACACTCTCATTGAAATACTGAGACATATTGTCCAGATAAAGTGAATATGAATTCAGCCAATTTATCGCTGGGAAGTGTCTCTGGTGAGCAAGTTCTGCATCCAGACACCAGAATACCTTTACGATACGAAGGGTAGCCTGTGATACTGGCTCAGAAATATCTCCACCTGGAGGCGATACAGCACCGATAGCGGAAAGTGCGCCTTCACGTGCATCAGATCCCAGACAAGTTACATGACCAGCTCTTTCATAGAACTGAGCAAGACGAGATGCAAGGTAAGCAGGATAACCTTCTTCACCAGGCATTTCTTCCAGACGACCAGACATTTCACGAAGAGCCTCAGCCCATCTTGATGTAGAGTCAGCCATCAGAGCCACACTGTAGCCCATGTCACGGAAATACTCAGCAATTGTAATACCTGTGTAAATAGAAGCTTCACGAGCTGCTACAGGCATATCTGATGTATTAGCAATCAGGATTGTTCTCTTCATCAGAGACTCTCCTGTCTTTGGATCCTTCAGTTCTGGGAATTCGTTCAGAACGTCAGTCATCTCATTTCCACGCTCACCACAACCGATGTATACAACGATATCTGCATCTGCCCACTTAGCAAGCTGATGCTGAATAACTGTCTTACCAGAACCGAATGGCCCAGGAACAGCAGCTACACCACCCTTGGCAATTGGGAAGAATGTATCAACAACACGCTGTCCAGTTACCAGTGGAGACTTTGGTGGAAGCTTCTTCTGATAAGGTCTGCCCTTACGTACAGGCCACTTCTGCATCAGAGTAAGATTCTTATCGCCATCCTTCGTTTCAACAACAGCAACAGTTTCTTCAACTGTGTATGAACCGCTGGAAATGGACTTGATTGTTCCTTCGATACCGTAAGGAACCATAATCTTCTGTGTTACTACAGTATTTTCTGCAACGGTACCAATGATGTCACCAGCAATTACCTGGTCTCCAACAGCGGCACTTGCTACAAAATCCCATTTTGCATCACGATCAAGGGATGGTACTTCCACACCTCGGTCAAGTAAGTTACTGTTTGCAGCTTCCATAATCTTATTTAATGGACGCTGAATTCCATCATAGATGGATGAGATAAGACCAGGTCCCAGTTCTACAGAAAGTGGTGCATCTGTTGACTCTACTGGTTCGCCAGGACCAAGGCCTGATGTTTCCTCATATACCTGAATTGAAGCCTGATCTCCGTGCATTTCAATGATTTCACCAATCAGACGCTTATCACTAACACGCACTACATCGAACATATTGGCTTCACGCATTCCCTCGGCAATAACCAGAGGTCCTGCTACTTTTTTAATTCTACCAACTACACTCATGGAGTTTTGCTCTCCTCTCTTTATTTATCGCGGAATAAAATGTCACTACCAACTGCCTTTTCCACAGAGGCATGTACGCCCTGAATACCGGCTCCTGTATTTCCCTTAATACCAGGAATCAGGATAATGGCTGGTGACAATACTTCTTCATACTTTTCCAGCACTTCATGCGCATTTGCTGCAAGTTCTTCTGTGATATAGATAATTCCATATCCACTTTCTGTAAGACGCTTCAAAAGCTTTTCTGCTTCTTCTGCCTTCTCTACAGGAAAGGTGTGAAGGCCAAGCGCTGCAAAGCCGTATATGCTGTCATAATCGCCAACTACTGCAATTTTATCCATACATGCGCCTCAGCCTTTCCGAGATTGCCTCATCTGGAAAATGATTGTCCTTTGCTGTAACAATAATTCTCACCATCTGAATCTCATTTTTTCGTGCCAGATAATAAGCCACGATTGGACCACTCGAATCAATTTTATGCTTCTGTGGCAATATCTTTTTAATCATCTCATTGTCGCACCAGCGTTCAAAACTGGAGAAGGATTCTTTGATAGCTTCTACTGCTTCTGCAAATCCCTTGCGAGTCAGATAATCATAAACTGCATCCAAACTGTTTGCTGCAGCAAGACTCAGTTCTTTTACATCGAAAGACTTACATGGAGCCAGAGCTTCCTGAATCAGAGGAAGTTTGCTCTTTGTCCTACAGGCACGAACTGCAATCTTAATGTCTGCAACTGCAACCAGGGTTTCAGCATAGTCTGCTAAAAATGCATCGGAACTATTCGCCGCTGCTTCGATTCGATCCAGACAAGCTCTGTCGATAATGACATCACATCTCTGACCGTCTCTCGTAGAAAGCAGTGTTTCTTTTGCGAACTTTGCAACTTCTCTCATGTAGTCCGGAAGTTTTTCAAAGTCCCCATCTCTTACTGCCTGGACAAGTACATTTGCCGGAAGCTTTTCATCTTCATAAAAAGCGTCCCAATCCTCGGTACCTGTGCAGACTTCCTTAACAGCTGTTTTCAAATTTTGGAAACGATCCTGATAAGAAAGTACATCTACGATTTCTGGATTGACCTTCAGATTCATAAGAATAGCATTGGTCTTTTCTGTCTCAGCTGCCAGAATTTCTTCTGGATTCTTAGACTCAACGCCTTCTCCCCAGCCATGTTCTGTAAGATAAGTCATGACCGCTTCACTATCTTTCATACCGGACAGTGTCTGAATATCTGCATCCGTGAGGAGGCCTTTTTCTCTGGCTCGAATGCTGGCAACTGCATATATATACTCTGAATTACCCATTCTATCTCCTCTACCAAAGTTTCTGACTAATAATATCCTGCATCTTTTCTTTATTTTCTTCGAAGATTTCTGTAATTGAATTGTTGTATTCAATCATGCCATAACGAAGGATGAAACCACCGTCGATTTTTACTGCATCGGAAGATACAGTAAGTTCGCCACCAGCGGCCTTTGCAATTTCAGAAGCCTTTGCGTCAAAATCAGCAGGCTTTCTCTTTAAATCCTTTTCGTTCAGAAGAAGCTCTCCTTTGGAATTCTTCTCTACATTTCTTTCAAGCAGGCGAAGAAGGGTTGCAAAGTACTGACCATCCTCCATATTCAGAACCTGGCCATAAGCTTCAGAAATAACATCTGCAATCATTTCCTGCTTTGCCTTTAGCTTTGCCATCTTAGCTTCCTGCTGGCACTGGGACTGAATTCTCTCTGCATAAATTGCAACATCCTTTTCAGTTTTTCCCTTTGCCTCATTTGAAATGTCACGGCATTTTGCTTCTGCAGCAGCGAATTCATTCTTAGCACTCGCCTCGGCTGCAGCTACAATTTCAGCTGCCTCTTTTTCAGCATCGGCAGCAATTTCATTTGTAATTTTTTCGATTCCTGCCATGATACTCTCCTCTATTATGAATTAATAATTAACCAACCTGGATGTTTGATACTGCAAGGATGGAAATAAGAAGAGCAAGAATCGCATATGTTTCTACCATTGCAGGGAAAAGCATAGCCTTACCGAACTGATCTGGCTTCTTAGCAACGATGCCGATAGAAGCAACAGATGTACGACCCTGATGATAAGCAGATACAAGACCAACGATAGCGATTGGAAGGCAAGCAGCGAGAATAGCTACACCTGTGTGTGTATCAAGGTTTGCGATAGAACCGCCAAGAAGACCGATCTTTGAAAGTGTGATGAATGTAACAAGAAGACCGTAAATACCCTGTGTACCAGGAAGAAGCTGAAGGATCAGAACCTTAGCGAACTGTGATGGCTGTTCTGAAACGACGCCTGCAGCAGCCTGTCCAGCAAGGCCTACGCCCCAGGCTGATCCGATACCTGCAAGAATTGTAGCAAGAGCTGCTCCGATAAGAGCAAGTGTAAATCCAAGTGACATGTGATTAATCCTCCTTAATTTCCACATATTTGTGTATTGTTTGGAATGGGTGGAATGGTTCTCCACCTGCATCATAAAACTTACCAAAGAATTCTACGAACTGAAGTCTGTTGGTATGAACATAAGCACCCAGCAAGTTAATTGCCATATTCAGTGTATGTCCCAAAATGAAAATAATAATAAATAATATTGCACCTACTACGCCGCTACCCACCATAGACGCCATCATATTGATAACGCTGGCAATAACGCCTGTAGCAAGACCCAGTGCCAAAAGTCTTGAGTAAGACAGAACATCAGAAAGCCATGAAGTAACACCGTAAATATCGTATGCACCCAGAGCAATTCGAAGTCCCCAGTTCTTACTACTTCTTCCTGACATCACAAGGATGATCAGAAGACCCGCAATTGTCATTCCCTTAGCAAGAGGTGCTACCCAGGAAGGGAAGTTGTATTCTGTCTGCGCAATAGACTCAAAGAGGCTAGATGGCAGAAGCATGAATACCAGACCTGTCAGGAATAAATACCAGGAAACAATATCCGAAATAAATCCCTTAATGTCATGAGCCTTCAGCATCTCATAACCCTTCAGTCCCAGACCGAAGTAAAGATGAATCAGACCAAATAGCATGCACCAGATTAAGAGTCTCATAGGATTCTCAAGTGGAGCAAACCATAATGGTTTCAGGATTGGTGTTGCACCTGTATATCCAAAGAAGGTCTTTGCAATTACATCAATGGCATCGCCAAAGAATCCACCGAACATGAATCCCCAGAATGCTGTAGAAAGTCCACACCAGAAGAAGAGCTGCATCATCTTGCGCATTCCACTGGCCAATCGCTTATTCTTTAAAAGAACAAGACCTGTTGCTATGGACATAATAATTCCATATGCTGCATCGGAAAGCATCATTCCGAAGAAGAAGACATAGAAAATCGACATGATAAATGTTGGGTCAACTCTTCCATGCTGAGGTAAACCATAGGATTCCAGAACCCCTTCTGCTGACTCTGAAAAACGATTATTCTTCAGAACAACAGGCTCCACATCCTCATCGCTTACTTCCTCTAAATCGATAACAGCACCGAACTTCTCTGTTAAGACTGTACTGATTGGATCTAACTTGTCCTTTGGAATCCATCCTTCCATGAAGAATACATTCTTAGACTGAGGCAGGCTTCCAAGTACTTTGTACTTCTCCGCTCTTGTCCTGTAATAGTCAGAAGCAATCTTAAATTTCATTAACTGATCTGCAAATGAGATTTGCTTCTCTTCTGCAGCAGCAATCTTTGCTTCCTCATCCGCAATATCCTGCTTTCTCTTTTCAATCGCCTCAGCAGGTATACGGTGTGTGATAAATGGAAGTCGGCTGAAGCCATGGGAACGAAGTCCTGCTTCTACCTGATCCACCAGACGATTCGTGGTCACAATACATACATTGGTAACCTGATTCTCACTGCTGACAATATTTACATCAACAGGAAGGGAATCGTCTGCTTCTGGAATTTCTGAAATTGCTGCGGCCATAATCTGATCCGCTTCCAGAATTTCCGGAAAACTTCCGATTAGAATTTTTGTTTTTTTGGTGCCCACTTCATTCAGTGGAATGTCCAGACTTAACCACGGCATAAGACTTGTAATCTTATTGTTCTTCCGCGCGATAACTGCCTGGCTTTCGGCAATCTGTTTTTCCAGACTTAAAACCGTATTGGCATCGGAATAGATCTCCGCCTTATGGGCAATGATTTCGTCCTCTTCTGCTTTCGGAATTAATTCCAGTTCCAGATTGAGAAGTTTCTTTTTCTCCTTCGGAGCTTTCTTTTTGAGAAGCTCAATGGCATCATCAAAAGCGTCTGCAACTTTTTCAAATTTCATTCGCTCTGCCTGGGTATCTTGCTTGTCAAACTGCTCTGAAGCGGCTTTGGAAACATCCACCTCCATGGCGCCCATACTCTGCAAAAATTCCAGGATATCTTTACGGTGTTTCTTACCAGCATAGATACCCAGCTTCTGCATCTCTACAATCGCCAATTCTATTTACCGCCCTTTCTAAAATAATTCTGCCAGAACTGTTTTGACTGCTTCCGGCTTCTTACTTTCTGCCGCCTTCTGCATGTCTTTTGCCTCTTGAAGCGCTGTTTCTGCAGCCTTTGCAAGTTGAACCTTGCCATCTTCTTCTGCTTTCTTTAAGAGTTCTGCACGATTGGCAGCATCCTTTTCAGCTTCGGAAGCGACGAGCTGTTTAATCTTTTCAGCGTTCTCTTTTTTAAGGGCATCCGCTTTGTTCTTCGCGGCTTTTACTGTCTCATCTGCAGCCTGTTCTGCCAGCCGCACCTGATTCATTGCCTCTTCAATCATAGGCCTCTCCCTTTACATGTATTTACTAGTTTGGATGAAAATTTTAGGTCATTAGTCCTAGTACACTAACTGCAGTGATTTTACTATTTTTATCAGTTAAACGCAATTTTTTTTTATGACACTCGGCCTTTTTTGAGTAAAAATAGGACAAAACCAGGGGTTTGCTCCCTCGTCCTGTCCTATCCTGAATTTTCTTTAAATTCCCGGCCAATCTCTATACGCAATTAGTCCTTTCCCTTTAGGTTTTTCGGCCTGTCTATGCTAAAATAAATATCGGACTTTGTGGTCCATTTATGAACCACATCTTCCTATATTATAGTTCCATTAATTGGATCTGGTAGAGAATCTCATCACCAGATTTATGGAAATGAATGATTCCAGAGTCCTGAGAAAGAAAGGCCTCACACCAGGCCTCCACATCTACTGGCCTAAACTTAGGAATTCCAGGAAAATCATACTCCACTCCCATAATGCGAAGTCCGTCCTGTAAATCTTTGATAAATGAGATTTCCATGGCTCTCAACGCTTCTTCGTAGCTATCAAAGGCCGTGCAGTGAATCCCATTTCCAATATTATCAGCTGATAAAAACATATACTTTGTCATAATAACCCCTTACCTTTACTCACAGTATTAGTAAACACTCTTTATTATACTATGATTCAAAGTTTTGTGGGAACCGTACATTTGCATCTGGAGGAAAGATTTTGGATTTATTGAATGAATTAAATGAAAGTCAAAGGGAAGCTGTCACCAGCACAGAAGGTTATATACGAGTAATTGCCGGCGCAGGCTCCGGTAAAACCCGGGCTTTGACCCATCGATACGCTTATCTGGTAAACGAACTGGGAATTCTGCCAGAGAACATCCTTTGTGTCACTTTCACCAATAAGGCGGCAAATGAGATGCGCCAGCGTATCCACAGCCTGACTGGAGATAACGATACTGGTTATATTTCCACCTTTCATGGTTTCTGCGTGGCTGTACTTCAGGAAGATTCTTACCTGGTGGAATATCCAAAGTCCTTCCTGGTGCTGGATAATTCCGACATCAATGACATGCTGAAAATGATCTATGACGAGCGAGGACTGTCCATGCATGACATGACCTTTAGCGCCGCTCGCAATATGATTGAAATGGAAAAACTGGTGAATCAGCCAGATTACTATATGAATATGATTGACCTTTCTCTGGACAAACTCTATGAAAAATACACCCAGGCTGTGATTCCCAAGGACATTATCTTCTATGGCTATCTCTATCAGGAAAAGAAAATGTTCGGTCTGGATTACAACGACCTGATTAAGTTCACTCTCCATATCTTCAAGCACCACGAAGCCTGTCGTCAGAAATGGCAGGAACGTATGGAATATATCATGATTGATGAGTTCCAGGATATTGATCCACCTCAGTATGAATTAATGAAGGTACTGGCGGGCTATCATAAGAATTTATTTGTTGTAGGAGACCCGGATCAGACCATTTACACCTGGCGTGGGGCTAACATCCGTTTTCTTCTGGATTTCCCGGCTGAATTTAAAGGAACCAAGACCATCATGCTTATGGAGAATTATCGTTCCACTCCGGAAATCCTGGCCGCCGCCAACAAACTCATTTCCACAAATAAAAACCGTATTAAAAAAGATCTGGTGGCGAAAAGAGCAGGACTCCAAAAGCCTACCTGTTACTTCGCTACCAATGATGCAGAGGAAGCCAAATGGGTTGCCCAGCAAATTCAGGGTCTCATTGCCTCAGGGCTTTACAAGCATAAGGACATTACCATCCTATACCGAGCCCATTACGTATCCCGCTCCCTGGAGGAAACTTTCCTAAAGGAAAAGATTCCTTATCGCGTTTACAGTGGCGTACAGTTTTTCGAACGTCGGGAAATCAAAGATACTCTCTCCTACCTGCGTATGGTTCTTTACCAGGATGACCTGTCCTTCCGCAGGGTATGCAATGTTCCAAAGAGAAATATTGGTGAGAAGCGTATGCACTTTTTGGAAACCCATGCAGCAAATGAAGGCCTCAGTCTCTATCAGGCCATGAAGAAATATATAGACGATCCGATTTTCCGTGGTACAAAGGCCAGGGAATTTATGGATGTCATCGACCACTACCATACAGACTATACTTCCTATCCCGTATCCGACCTCTTCTCCTATGTGGCCAACGATTCTGGCTATGAAGAAGCCCTGCGTACAGAGGGAAGTCAGGAAAGACTGGATAATCTGGCTGAACTGAAACAGAGCATCCATGAGTACGAAGTCTCCTGTGGAGAAGAAGCTGGTCTGGAAGATTACTTAAAACACGTAGCTCTCTTCACCAATGCAGATATAGAGGACACTGAGGATCAGGTTAAGATGATGACTGTTCATGCCGCCAAGGGTCTGGAATTCCCTGTGGTTTTCATGGTGAGTATGAATGAAGGCATCTTCCCATCCCGCAAGACCAAAACCGCTGCAGGTATGGAAGAAGAAAGACGACTGGCCTTTGTTGCCGCCACTCGTGCAGAAGATCTGCTCTTTCTTTCTGAGGCAGACGGACGAAACTTTGATTCTTCCCCAAGATATCCTTCCCGCTTCCTCATTAATATGGGATTTGAAAATTTGAACTTTATTGAGGTTCCCAGAGAAAGCCTGATTAAGATGGCCACTGCCTACATCTCCTCCCAGGAAAAGTTCATGGCAGGCCAGGACATGGGAGATCTGCTTCCATCCGGTAGCCGGGTCAAGCACGCTGTCTTTGGTGCAGGAACCATCCTCAGCCATTCAGAAGATGGCAAGTCCTACATGATACAGTTCGACAATATGAAAACACCTAGAAAAGTTGTGGCCCGAATTTTCACTAAGGATAATCTCATTTAGCCTTAATTTGATATAAATGTAACAAACAAAAACGCATGGATCAGCATTTATTTGCCAATCCATGCGTTTTTTCATTCTATTCATCAGATGAACCATCATCATATTCACCGCTCATGTACTGCTGTAAGTAGGAACGGTTTGCATCCATATCTGGTACAAGAACTGCCATACCATCAATGTTCTGATCAGAGTATGTGCCTGCAACAGGAATCAGGTAAGACTGCATTTCCTTGTTTGCTGTCAGGGCAAATGCCATCTGAATCATCATCATGGTATTCATATCTGTGGTGATGTAAGGTGCAGCATTGGATGCCATCTTATATCCACCAATTAGATGTCCATGCTTAACCTTGTTAAGAGCTGTCTGCATAACAATTCTCTGACGCGCTGTACGATCCCAGTCGGAATTACCAACATGACGCATACGAGAATAGCAAAGTACCTGCTCCGCTGTAAGGGAATTCATACCAGCTGTAAGATTCCAGTTAGTATCCGCAGCTGCTTCATCATTGGCTGTACCAATGGCAGGATTTGCATTCATGTAATCCGCTTCTTCCTGTGTCAGCTCAATGTCCAGAGGAGCAACTCCAGCCATGGCTTCCGCAAAACCTTCCAGATCTACCATAGCATTACCATCGATGGTAATACCGAAATCCTGCTGGATTGTTTCATCCAGAAGATCAACACCGCCATAGGAATAAGCGGCATTAATACGGTTGGCATTATAACCAGGAATGTCCACATACATATCTCTCATGAGAGAGGTAAGAATAACCGTGCCATTGCTCTTATTAATGGTAAGAAGCATCATGGAATCGGAGCGCTGCTGTTCCTGTCCCTCACGGGCATCCTGACCAATCAAGAGAATATTGACCTGGTCACCAAGAGTTCCTCTATTCTGAGAAACTTCTGTGTCCACATGATTGAACTTTCTAAATACATTTACACATAAGAGCACAAATACCAGAATCAGGCAAAACAGAATGACAAAGATCTTTCTGATTGGATGTTTCTTCTTTTTCTTTGGCTTCTTAGATGCTTTAGAACGAGACTTTTTAGCTGGTCTCTCGTAGTAATCATCCTCAGCATCCATGTCTCTGGTATCAAACTCCTCATAGTCCCGCTTTGGACGCTGTGGTAAATCGTCCTCATCGTAATCATCATAGTCTTCATAATCCTCATATGCATTTGGCTGACCATACTGCTGCTGTGGATACGGTTGCTGGAAATTGCCATTCTGATTCACACGTCTGGATAATCTCTTCTGACGTGGATCCGTCTCCTGGCCTGTATATTTCGTCTCAATATATGACTTTGTTTTCTTAGTAGTCTGTGTATTTTGATTCATAACTTTCTCCTTTTTCCCTCACATAAGGCCACATTTTAGACCAAAAAAACCGAAAACTCAAGGCATCCCCCTGCAAATGAACTGTGCATAGGGACTTTTTCACAAACTTTTCATATTCCCTTGAAATAAAAATGATTTTGAACCCCTTTTTGTTTTCTATATATTCTTTTCTATATTTTTTTCTTATATTTTAAAGAATATATTCCATCTGGATTTTCCTGATTCCCATGCCCATATGATCATAGAATCCACGAGCCTTATCATTACCTTCCCAGACATGAAGCGTTACATTGTAACATCCCATTTTCTTAGCTTCTTCCTTCACGTAGGCAAATAAATTTTCACCCACCTTCTGGCCTCTGCAATTTTCATCCACACATAAATCGTCAATATAAAGTGTTTTCCGGTGAATCATATTCTGACATTCTGCAGGATTTTCCAGAATGCAGAAACAATAACCCAATACTTCATCCTGCTCGTCAACAGCCACATAAACCGGACTTTCATCATTCGCAAAGATTTTTAATAATTCTTCCCTGGAATACTTGGTAGTACCGGAAATAAAAAGGTCTGGTCGGATATCTGCATGGATTTCCAACACCTCTGATAATAATTCCAATACCTTTTCGCTGTCTTTTTCTTCTGCCCTTCTAATATTCATGATTCACTCCTGCTTTTCTTTTAGATGATTTTAGTCGCTTTTCTTTTAGATGAAATTTAGTTGCTTTTCTATTAGCTAATTTTTTATTAGTTGCTTTTCTATTAACTGATTTGACTATCTATATTTATAAATTTATTTTTTGTATTTAATACACCTCTATACTTAGTTAAGCTTTCTCAGATACTGTTCTCTTTCCGGATATCTTTCCCGGAAGGCATCTACAGCTGCATCCTGTAAAACCTTAAATTCCTTTTGCATTTTTAACTGATAGGGTAAATCAAAGGCTATGGTACTAATCTGGTCAGCAATTTTCTTGGCTACACTATCATCGGACATCTGTCCCATACCAAAGATAATGGAAGTAAATCCTCGTCCGCCAGCACTGACATCAATATATCTCATAAAGGTATTTTTTAATTCCAGAGTAAGTACTTCCCTCTCATCCTCCGGCATCTGCTCTAAATGTGGAAGTTCAAAGAGATTTAGAATCTGAGCTGCCTGCTTTCTCTTCTTTCCTCCGAAATCATGACTGGAATTTTCCTTTAAATATCTCATTTCCATAAGCGCCATTACAAATTCGTCACGCTTAGGTTTTCTCTTTCCAAAACGCTTCTCCCAGATTTTCTGCATAAAATTTAGCAAAGCTTTTTCTTCCAGAGAATCTCCAAACTCTGCCTGCATGGCAAGCAGGAGAGACTGTCTCTTAAAGGGATCCAGTTCCTTTTCAAATAACAATACCTGTTCTCTTAATTTTTCCTGCATAGGATTCCCTTTCTATTCCTCAAAATCATCCGTATTCTCTGTGGTTACTTCTCTGTAAGGAAGAATTAGATAACGACCATCCTGAAAGTCAAACTGACTTAAGTCCTGCCCCATAAATAGAGCATAGGCAAGACTTGTCATGGCACTGGCCTGGCCTTCCTTATCATTGTAGACCGTCCCCTGCATACTTCCACTCTTTACGGCTTCTATTCCGTCATGTAGTCCATCAATTCCAAAAATTAAAGGTCTGCTACTTGCTGTAATATTTGCTTTCTCATAAGCATCAATGGCACCCAGAGCCATCTCATCATTATTGGCCAGGATTAATTCCACCTTGGTACCATATTCTGAAATAATCTGAGACACTTTATTCTCTGCCTGGGCACGATTCCAATTGGCAATCTGATATGTCACCTTTTCCATTTCATAGCCCTTGGCACGAAGTGTTTCCACCGACTGATCTGTTCGGATAATGGTATCCTGGTGACCAGTCTGTCCTTCTAAAACAACATATTGAATCTTGCCATCTCGATTTCGGTCTGCATAGGGATTGGATGCCAGTGTTACTGCTGCAAGTTCTCCCTGCATCACACCAGACTGGGCTGCATCGCCACCCACATAGAATAAGTTTTCACCACGCATAAGATCTTCTCTAACCAGTTCTCGGTTAAAGAAAATAACAGGAATACCTGCGTCCTCTGCCATGCAGATAATTTTAGAAGGAGATGTTCGATCCACCAAATCCACACAAAGTATGTCACATCCAGCATCAATCATCTCTTCCACTACTTTATCCTGGGTACTTTGATTATTATCACCGCTTCTTACGGTCATAATAATATTCAAATCTTCACTTTCCATTTCCTGGAACTGTTCCTTCATGCAATTGGTAAGTGCATCAATGAAGTTATCTCCACTTGTATATTGCACAACTGCCACTCTAAGTGTTTTATGGGAAGAGTTCCCTCTTCCTGTGCAACCTGCAAACAATGAAAGAAGAAGTGCAAAAATCATAAATACGCTAAATGATTTCTTATTTACTTTCTTGTTTCTATTTGACATTTCCATTACCTTTCAAATGAGTAAATGAAGGAGGAATTTTCATCCTTGAAAAGATCCTCTTTTCGAATTAGTCTTGCATTCACTGTTTCGGAACGCAAACTTTTTGTTCCATACTTTAAGGTTTCACCCAGCATATGAACTGCCTGATAACCCATGGAGAAGCCATCTGGTACAACCACTTCCTGAATATATTCTTCATCAACATCATAAAGAACCTTTTCACTGGAACCAATACCAAATACCAGAGCACCATGCAAAGCTTTTTCTTCTGACAAAGAGCCCACATTTTCCAGAGCATCTGTTTCCAGCACTACCATTAAGTCCACTGCTTCTTGTCCTGTAATGATGGTTCTGGTTTCTGTATCCGAATAGGTTGCCTGAACTCTCCAGGAAACCGCAGCGCCAGAATTTTTAATTCCATCCAGGAAGCCCTCTTCACGATCTGTGATTCCCTGAATATCCGTGGCACCTTTTACAAGACCGATGGTCTTTCCATCCAGTCTTCCATTAAATCGGGAAATGATTGCTTCTGCCAACATAACACCCATATTGTAATTATCTGGTGATACACATGGTATAGAACCTGATGGACTGGATATAAGCAAAGTAGATTTCTTGCTTCTAACATCTTCCAAAACACCTTCTGTCTGTTCACCAGGGGAAGGTTCAATCAAAAAGGCATCCACCTCATTGAATTGCTCATCAATCAATTCTCTTTCTTCTGCCGCATTTCTAATTTCATCTGTATTACAAATAATCAAATGTAAATTTTCTTCTTCTGCAGCCTGTTTCATTCCATTAATAACAGGATTCCATTTCTCGTGGCCAGAATAATTCACAATGACTGCCACCGTCTTCTTATGCTCTGTATCACGAAACAGAAGGAACAAGAAGGAAACCAGGATTAGTAAGAGAACCAGTTCGATTCCTAGAAATACTTTACGACTACTTTTTTTCATCCTATTTTGCCTCCTTTCCTTCCATATCTTGTTCTAAACGTTTACGATTTTCTTCTGTAAAAGGAATAGCTGGCAAATGTAATGTAACTGTAGTACCCTCATCCAATTCACTCTCTATAGAAAGACCATACTCCGGTCCAAAGAGAAGCTGAATTCTTGTATGTACATTAATAATTCCGACTCCAGATCCTCTCTTGGATTTTCTTTCTTTTCCAGAGAAGATTTCATTTATTGTTTCCTGGGACATTCCAAATCCATTATCAATAACGGAAATGTAAATATCCTCTCCCTTCTTCTGGCCTCTGATGATAATCTTACCTTCATCATCCGAATCCATCTCACCAACGCCATAATAAATAGCATTTTCAAGAACAGGCTGCACAATCAGTTTTACGGTTGCACACTGCATTACTTCCGGTTCAATGTCAAATTCCACCTGGAATCTTTCCTTATAGCGAACCTTTTGAATATTCATATAGGACTTACTATGCTGGAATTCATCCTCCAGAGAAATAATGGTACGTCCCTTGGAAAGACTGATACGAAGAAGTCTGGCCAGCTCGGAAATCATTGTAACCGCTTCCTGGTCTCTTCCACTTTCAATCATCCAGGTAATGGAATCCAGAGTGTTGTAAAGGAAATGAGGATTAATCTGGCTTTGGAGAGCAGCAATTTCACTCTTACGTCTCTTATTCTGCTGCTTCACAATTTCCTTCATCAGTTCATCGATCTGTTCATAAGACTTCTGAACGGACAGTCCCAGATGACGAATCTCAGAAGAACCACCGATGTAAATAGAAGGCTCTGAACCAGCTTCATAGTCCTTAACGGATTCGCTAAGTCTTGTAATAGGACTGGAAATTCGTTTTGCCACAATTCTATTTACCAGAAGCATCATCATAATAAGCAGAGTCAGGGCCGCGAAAATGAAATAACGGAATCTCCTGATACTTGGGGTGGATGCTGATTCTGGAATAACTCCCACCAGTCTCCAACCTGTATAAGCCACTGTACCCACAATGATCTGACGGTTCTCTCCATTTAGACGATCGGAATAAATACCGTCATCTAAAGCAACAATCTTCTTCTGATTCTCATCTTTAAATCCATGCTGTATCTGAACAGCCTTAGGATGGTAAATGAGATTTCCGTCTCGATCTGCCAGATAAAAATACTGTCCATTTTCCTTATCATTTAACTGCTCCATGACATCTGAGATTATTGAATAATCCAGATCCACCAAAAGAACCCCCATCTCTGGCTCTCCCTGGTTGGTAATATCAACTGCTCTACTAACAGAAACTACCCAGTGGTATTTACGAGATGAGTCTTCGAAAAGATTCTGAATATGAGGTGTGGAAAAATGAAGATTTTCAATTTTGGAAGTTGCCTGCAGGAACCATTTTTGCTGAGTTACATTTGGATCTTCCTTCTGCTGAGAAACTGGCTCCGCAGAAATAAGACTTCCGTTCTGATTATAAAGAGCGATGGTGACAACTTCATTCTGATTTGTATCATAAAGAAGACTTAGATCATGAGCAAACTCCTGACTGCCTGCTGCATGTTCCTGAATAACATTATAGTATGCGGTGTCAGAAATCTGACGAATGTCTTTCAGGTTCCCTTCGAAGTTTCGAGAAGTCTGTTCAATAATCTGCTGGGTATCCAGCACAGAAAGCTGGCTTAAGGAACGAGCATATCTCTGATAAAGAATTACACCAATCAAGATTGCAATAATAAAAGTTACTGTGGACATGGCCACCATGATTGTTGTCTGAATTCCCAGCGAAAAGTAATTTTTTCTATGTAATTGGAAATAATTCTTTATCTTTTCCAAAGTATCTTCCTGCTCTATTTTTTCTATGGGCTTCCCATTTTCCCAGCTATTCTTTTAGCCGGCTACCTTTATTGGCCTGGCTGTTTTCTTAACTTACAACTCCTATTTGCCTAAATACTTGGCACGATAACGGGATGGAGAAAGGCCAAAATGCTTTTTAAATACATATGAGAAATAGTTGGCATCCAGATAGCCAACATGTTCTGCAATTTCATAATTCTTTTCCTGGGTTTCCACAATGCGCTTAGCGGCTTGCTTCATACGGTATTCCGTAAGGTAAGCGATAAAGGCCTGACCTGTTTCCTTTTTGAAAACAGATGAGAAATAAGAATTGGAAACTCCCAGTTCTGAACAAACCAGATCCAGAGAAAGGTCCGGATCATTGAAACGATTCTGTACCAGCTGTTTCGCCTGAACAATAATGGACTGGAGAGAATTATTTCTTGCATTCTTTAACTGTTCACGAATGGATATGGCAACGGTCATCATCCAGGTTTTCAGCATACTTTCATCCATCTGCTGCACTTCCTTGTATGGATCCTTTACACCACCAGTGAATTCATCAAAATTCAAATAATTATTAGTACAGAAGCGATACCAGGAACCAACCATTTCCATGGCTGCAAGGTTATACTGATTTACTGTTTTTGCTTCCTGATGAATGGCTTCTACCACTGCATCCACGGACTGACTTACCATTTCTTCACTACCCATGTGAATGGCTTTGAAAAGTTCTGTAAGCTGTGTATGCTCCGAAGTGGATACATCCTGCTCCTCATGAGGTGCGATTTCTGCAATATTAATAGCGCGTTTTGTACCATAAAGTACACGGTAAGAAACCGCTTCTCTGGCGCCATCGTAGGAGGCAGAAAGATCAGCAAGATTGTCCACCGGACGACCCACACCAGCTGTAACTGTGGCTCCCATCATACGGTCAGCCCATTTGCAGAAACGATCACATTCATCAGTAAGTCTGGTGATATCTGTGGAACTTGGAAGGCCCACAATTAGAACCGTATTTCCAAGGTAGGTGAAGGCTCTACCCTTCCAGTTGTCCAGCATCATGTTTTCAACGCCCTTCTCTACAGAAATACTGAGAAGAAGCGGTGTCATATTTTCTGGTATATGATGTGTGGATGCATGGAATACAACAACAACTTTTTCCTTCATGGTCATTTCAATCTGGTAGTCAGAAATGTAAGAATCCAACTCCTGCTCTCTGACACGACCTTCCAAAAGAGAAATAAAGAAATTGGTCTGAAGAAGTGGCAGAGATTCCATATAATAATTCTGAAGTTTCTGCACATTCACCTGCTCAGCACGTTCCTTATCCAGGCTTTCCTTCAGTCTCTTCAGGGCCTCAGTAAGCTCCTGGGCATTCACAGGCTTTAAAAGGTACTCTTCAATTTCCAAATGAACCGCCTCTTTGGCATATTCAAACTCATCAAAACCAGTAAAGAGAATTACTCTGGTTCCCGGATACTCATCCTTCAAATGACGAGATAATTCCAGGCCATCCATGTATGGCATTTTGATATCTGTAATCACCACGTCTGGCTGATTCTTTTCACAAAGTTCCAGTGCTTTCACACCATTTTCCGCACTGCCAATTACATCAAAGCCTAAATTTTCCCATTCAATTTTGTTCTGTATCGCATCAATTACTTCTTCCTCATCGTCCACAAGGAGAACTGAATAATTACTCATAAAAATATCCATTCTTTCTTTTCTTACAAATTCATATGCTGATTCCCGCATATAATTTGGCAAATGAACTTGACATTTCTCTTCCCTTTCGGTGCCAAATTCATTTGCCGAATTACACGAGCAAAACTAGCAGACTTACTGCTTGTATTATATGATAAATCGCGTATTTTAGCCACTTTTAAGTAGATCTTTGGCCAACAATACAGAAAGGATGGGAAGGCTACAGCACCGATCCCATCCTTTTTGTGTAATTATATTAAAGGGTTTGATGTTACTAAATTAACCTTAATGATAACGAATTTCTCCGATTGCTTCGCAATCACTCCTTTTTTATCATTATTTCTTCTGTACATACTTGAGACAGTCAAGTGTTACAGCGGCAAGGATAATGATACCTTCGAAGATGAACTGAAGGTTTGTATCGATACCAAGGACTGTCAGAGAGTATGTAAGTGCTGTGAAGATCATAACACCAGTTACAACACCGGAAATCTTACCAATACCACCTGTGAATGATACGCCACCTACTACGCAGGCTGCGATTGCGTCCATGTCCCAGCCCTGTCCATAAGCAGCTGAACCTGAACCTACCATTCTCAGACACTCAAGCCAAGAACCGAATCCATAAAGGATACCAGCAAGGATGAATGCGCTAAGTGTTACCCAGAATACTGAGATACCTGATACTGAAGCAGCTTCTGGGTTACCGCCTACAGCGTAAAGATTCTTACCAAATGTTGTCTTATTCCAGATGAACCATACAACTACAACTGCAACGACAGCCCAGATGATGATTGTTGGGAAGCTGCCCCACTTAGGAATGAACATTGAAGGGATTGTAGCTTCGATAGCACCGAAAGAAACACCCTTTGTTGCATATGTAACAAGACCAAAGATAATCAGCATGTTAGCCATTGTTGAAATGAATGGATGCATCTTAAATCTAGCCATGAAGAAACCAGCGATTGTTGCGAATACTGTTGAAAGGATTACGCATACAATAAGAGCAAGTACAGCACGACCTGCTACAGGAAGACCTGTGAAGTCGAAGATATGTCCAAATACACCACCAGTGTTGATACCCTGGTGCATGATAATTGTTGCTGCAACCATACCCATACCTACCTGACGTCCTACTGAAAGGTCAGTACCAGTTAAGAGGATCAGACCAGCTACACCAAGTGCAAGGAACATACGAGGTGATGCCTGCTGAAGGATATTCAGGACGTTTGCAACTGTAAGCAATGGTGTGTGCTTAACAATTGGAGTGATGATACAAAGTCCGATGAAGATCAGAAGGATTACGATGTAAAGACCATTCTGCATGAAGAACTGTCCAACATTGAATGTGTACTTGTAGTTCTCCCATCTCTGCTTTCTCTTCTGAGCTGGTGTGAACTTAGACATACGGAGAAGATCGATCAGGTGATACTGATAAGCAAATGCATCATGTCTGCGATCCTTGATCAGCTGAAGCTTGGAATCACAGCTCATCTTAGCATCGAAAAGCTTGTTCTTAAATACATACTTTTCATCCTTGATTTCCTTTGCATCTGAAAGCTTTGCAAGTGCCTGTTCATGCTCTGTCTTTATCTTAGCAACCTGACGATCATAAGCATCAAGTGCTTCAACTTTTTCTGCATCACATGAAGCAGCTACCTTTGAATAATACTCTGATTCAAAATGAGCTTTTAAGTATTTCTCTGCATCTGCAACAAGAGATGCAACCTTGTCCTTATTAGAAGCTTCCACTTCCTTAGCCTTTACCATTTCAGCCTTTGCCTTAGCAATGATGTCTGCGCGTTCTTCCTTATCGAAGTTCTTATCAGCCTTAGTTACAGCGATTGTGTTTCTAAGTGAAAGGACCTTATCCGTACCATTTGCGCGGAGTTCATCAATCTGGCTCTGAATTTTCTGTACGTACTCTTCGATTGGTTTGATGAGTTTTGCCTCTTCTTCAACCGAAAGGATTTTATTGTTTGCCATTTGTTTCTTCCTCCAATTACAGATATTTTGCACTGAGCTTTAAGAGCTCTTCCTGATTTGTTTCTTTTGTATTAACAATTCCTGCCAGGTGTCCGTTAGACATAACACCAATTCTATTTGTGATACCAAGGATTTCAGGCATTTCTGATGAAACTACGATTACAGTCTTACCAGCCTTAGCCATCTTGATAATCAGTTCATAGATTTCATACTTAGCACCTACGTCGATACCTCTTGTAGGATCATCCATCATGAAGACATTTGGAGAACGCTCCAACCATCTACCGAAGATAACCTTCTGCTGATTACCACCAGAAAGGGCTGTAATCAAATCATCTGGACCCATTGCCTTTGTATGCATGATTCGAAGTTCTTTTGCTGTAGCTCTTACCATCTTATCGTCTGAAAGAGACAGGCCAGCCTTATACTGAGGCAGATTTGCAATTGTTGTATTGAATGTTAAATCGCCCTTAAGGAAAAGACCATTTGCTTTTCTTTCTTCTGTAATGAGTGCAAATCCATGATCCATCGCATCTCTAGGAGAATTAAAGTTACACAGCTTGCCGTTGTAATATACACGACCTGCTGCTCTGGTACGAATACCAAAGATTGTTTCCAGGAGTTCAGTACGACCAGCGCCTACAAGTCCATATAAACCGAAGATTTCACCCTTCTTAACATCGAATGTGATGTCCTGAAGATTTGGCTTATACTTTGTAGAAAGATGCTGAATTGAAAGCATTGTATCGCCTGGTTCGTTATCAACTGGTGGGAAACGATTATCCAGTGAACGACCTACCATCGCAGAGATGAGTTCGTTCATGTTTGTATCCTCGCAGTCCTTTGTCATAACAAGGGAACCATCACGAAGTACGGATACCTGATCACAGATATCAAAAATCTCATCCATCTTATGTGAGATGTAAACGAGAGAAATACCCTCAGCTCTGAGCTTACGCATCATGCTGAACAGCTTTGCTACCTCTGGTGCAGTCAGAGAAGATGTTGGTTCATCGAGTACGATGATCTTAGAGTTGTATGAAATAGCCTTAGCAATTTCGCACATCTGTCTCTGTGAAACCGACATATTTCGCATTGGCTGTGTAAGGTTTACGGTAATTCCAAGCTTTCTGAATAAATCAGAAGCTTCCTTCTTCATTCTTCTCTCATCGATAAGACCTGCATTCGTTGGGTATCTTCCAAGGAAGAGATTATCAACTACGCTTCTCTCAAGACACTGGTTCAGTTCCTGATGAACCATGGCAATACCATTTTCCAGCGCATCCTTAGGACCTGAGAAGTTTACTTCCTTTCCATCAAGAATGATTGTTCCTTCGTCTTTCTGGTATGTACCAAAGAGACATTTCATCATTGTCGATTTTCCGGCACCATTTTCACCCATCAGACCCATGATAGAGCCTTCCTTCACATCAAGATTGATGTGGTTCAGAACTCTGTTTCGGCCGAAGGACTTACTCATGCCTCGAATCGATAAGATTGTTTTCTTATCTTCTGCCATATTACTTACACTCCCTAACGTTTTTTCAAAAAAGGTGGGTTGCCAGGGTAGATCCTGACAACCCGCCTGGGATACTAACTTATTGTGTTACTTATTAGACAAATTACTGATTCAGGATAGATGTGTATGAAGCAGCGTTATCTGTCTTAACCATGTTGATTGCGAATGCATCGTACTGGCTTGGGTTACCAAGTCTGTTTGTGATGTTAGATTCTGTCTGTCCATCACCACCGATGTATTCAACATCAAGGTTCATTAAATCATCGTAGTTCTCAAGAAGTGGCTGGTATGTAGCTGAAAGGAAGTTATCACCAGCGTTGTAGATGTCAAGCCATACCTTCTTGCTTGGGCTTGTTGAAGCATCAAGCTGATTTGCTACTGGAGCGTAAGGCTTTGTAGCATCTGTGAAATCCTGGTAGTTGTCAGCTGTTACTGCAAGGTTCAGAGCGTAGTATGAACGTGTTTCAGCGTCATATCTGTAATCTTCGCCTTCCTTAAGTACGTTACCAGCTGCATCAGCTGTACCGATACCTGTATCGATGTCAACACCATCAAGTGCGTTTCTAAGTACACGAAGTGTCAGGTAAGCCTGAACGTCAGCGTGCTGAGAAATTGTTCCTGAGTAACCATCTGCGATAGCAGCAACTGCATCTGAGTTAGCATCGTAACCAAATGTTGGAACCTTGTTTTCCTTTGACCATGCGTTGAACATAGCCATACCCATACCATCGTTGTTTGAAACAACTACATCGATCTGATCGCCGAATGAAGCTGTCCATGTTCCGATTGTGTTACCAGCTGTAGCTGCATCCCATGTAGCACCAGCTGAGTTCTTCATCTCGTGTGAAGCAAGCTCACGAATTTTGTATGTCTTGCCATCAACTTCAAGTGTTGCATCCTGTACTACTGAAGCAGAACCATCTGTGTTTGTTTCAGCTGGAGTTGAATCAACGTCGCCGTCCTTTTCAACACCTGTTCCAAGAGCCTTACGAACACCTCTTGTACGAGCGATTGAATCGTTGTGTCCGATATCACCGATTGCAAGTACGTAACCGATAACACCATCACCGTTACGATCGATTGTGTCTGCGTTAGCCTTGATGTAATCAAGTACCATTTCACCCTGAAGGTCAGCACCCTGATTTGCGTCGAAACCTACATAGTAAGTTTTATCGTTGTATGTAAGTGCTCCCATATCAAGCTCACCAGTTGATGAGTTTGAAGGCTGGCGGTTAAACCATACGAGTGGCTTCTGTGAATTCTCACTACCGCTGTTGTTAGATGTTGTAACTGCTGTAGAAGCTGTACCTGCTGATGCGTCAGCTGCCTCTGAAGCTGCCTCTGTTGAGCCACCGTTGCCACATGCAACAAGTGAAAGTGAAAGTGCTGCAACTGCCATTACGGAAGCTGCCTTCTTGCCAAAATTCTTTTTCATTTTGAACCCTCCTGAAAATTTTTGTAATTCCTTATAGGATTACGCGCATTTCTTTTTACAATTGCATTATAAAAAATGGGGTAGTTGAAAAATATAGAATTTTTTTAGGCGTTTATACAAAATTTTTCAAAAAATGGTAAAAAATAGCTATGAATATTAAAATTTGGTCATTTTTGAACTTTTTACCTATCCAATTTATATAAAAAATTTAAGAAAATATCTTTTTTTCTCATCAAACTGTACAGCGCTAATGTAAATTTTACACAAGTCATCGTAATATTTCACAATCCCTGCAAATGAGATTTGCGCGTATTTTACGGGCTTTTTAGCCACTTTTTCCTAAAAAAGCAAGAATTTTCAAGCAAAATGAAAAAGGTATGTGCAAAATGCACATACCCTAAAATTTTCTAGAATTTTTAGAAGCGTCTTCTACTGCAGATTAAAACCAATCTTAATCTTTCCCGGTTCATTCAACTGCTTCTTATCCGTTTCAGCTGCCTGCTCAAAGTCAGATGCTGTAAGAATACGGCGATCGCCATTGCTACTGAAATCTCTTCTAAGGATTGCCTTACTCCAGGTTTTCTCGTAAAGATTACGAACATATCTGGCATTGGAGAATTCCTTTGACTTCAGGAATTCGTCGGAAAGACCCTCAAAGTACTTTTCTACACCTTCCTTTAAGCTCTCATCTGCCTCAAAGCCATCATTGGTCATCATTCTATAGAAAATAGAGATGAGTTCATCCCTGGTGAAGTTAGGGAAATTGATGGTATATGGAATTCTGCTTTCCAAACCATGATTCAGTTTCAGCAGATTCTTCATATCATCCTGATAGCCGGCCATAATAACCAGCATATCATCCCTGTGATTTTCCATCTGGGCAATCAGCATATCCATGGCTTCCTTGGCAAAACCGCTAAGGGAACCGTCTATAGTCATCTCTGCATTGTCCGCAATGGCATAGGCCTCATCGATGAAAAGAACAGAGCCATAGGCATCTCTACAGATTCCTGCAGTCTTTGGTGCAGTATGGCCAACATACTGTCCAATGAAATCTCCGCCTGCATGTTCAATGAAGTAACCCTTGGAAAGCAAGCCTGCATCTTTAAACATCTCACCAATGATACGGGCAATGGTGGTCTTACCGGTTCCCGGATTACCCAGGAACTGCATATGCATGGATGGTGCTTTAATAGAGGAATTCTGTTTAGCAAAACGAATCTGCTGCATAATTTCCATAATCTGCTGCTTGATTGACTGCATACCAATTAAAGCATCCAGCTGCTGCTCTGGTGTCTGATCCAGAAGTTTCATATGGGTAAGTCCCTTCATATCCCTTTCGGTAATACGAAGATCTTCTCCACTGGTACGAACCTTAAGCAGCATCATTTCATCAGCAATCTTCTTTGCTGTATCAATTCCATAGAAGTGTCCATCGGACTTCTCCTCACGAAGTCTGTTCTGGAATACCTTCCAGGCACCGTCGGTGGCCGTGTAATTGTATTCAGCAATTTCTTCATTGGCCAACTCCTGCAGCTCTGTAGCAGACTGTGGCACAAAGGCAATGGTTTCAACGGAAAATACATCCGAAAGTGCTTCCTGAATTTCTCGAAGAGAATTTTTCTCAAGGTACGGTACCTTGAAAACATAAATCTTATTTCTCTTCATACCCTCCAGATGTCTCAGGAAGGATCTGAATTCCGGTGTATTTAAAGAGCTGGCCCACTTGGAAATATCCAGAGCAACCAGAGCATTATCCACCTTGGACAATCCCTCTTCATACTGGGAAAGCATAAGTTCTTCTCTCTGATCATATCGCATCTCAATTTCAAAGCCCCCCTTCAGGTTGGCCAGGCCTTCACTGACAAAGAGACGACACATACGATTCAGGGCCGTTGAAAATCCAGCACCTGGTTCAATAGAAAAGAGATAGCATCTACGCATAAAGACTGGTTCCAGCTTGTGCTTTTTCAGAACTTCTGCCTTTTTATGTACACGGTCACAGAACGCAATGAACTGCACCGCTCCCTTCATATTGTGAATTTCTTCTAATACATCTTCTGGGCTTTCCTCTTTCTGCTCCTCTTCTTCCAGGGACTCTTCCCCCTCTTCATCTTCCTCATCCACGTTTTCAATAATTCTTACTTCGCAGATATCGGAAATGGCACTTGGGTCCGCGCTGTAATTAATGGCCAGCACTCGGGTCACTTCCTGAAAAACCTTGGTAAGAAATTTCTCCAGTTCCTCCTGGCTTTCAATCCCATCCACAGATAATTCGATCTGTGTGAAGTCACTTACAATCTTCTTTATATGATTATTCGGAAAGTTCTGTTCCAAATCATCATGAATTGCCTGTGCCGGTAATGCCTTGGAACGATCCTGTCGCATAACCCACTCCGGTGCAAGCTGGATAATAATTTTCTTCATAGTAGCCTCACCTCACATTCTAGTGTCTTAGAATATTTTACCCTTGCTGCCTAAGCTATACAATCTATTTCTAGTTGAATCTCCCACTTCTATATATCTAGATGCAAAACTCATTTGCAAAGCTCATATGCAAAGCTCATTTGCAAAATTCATCTGGAAAAAACCATGCAAATGGACTGCACTTATTTTCCAAAGTCCACAAGAATACTCTGCATGTTACCTGGCTGAAAGCTGTCGAAAATTCGGACTTCACAATTCTTTGGCTTTGGTCTCCACATGAGGCCATTTCGTCTTTCTGCCAAACAACCAGACAGGGCTCTGATGATGCCACCATGACAGGTCACCAGAACATTTTCATAATTCTTTTCCCGGCAAAGATCCTTTAAGTCCATGACGAAGGACTGACTCCGCTCCCGCATGGATGCAATGCTTTCCACTGTGTCTGGTGCCGGGAATACTTCCGGTAAAGCCCAATAGAGAGTCATGGCCGCCCCCATCTTGGTATAGGGTCTCTGCTCATACTTTCCAAAATCCGTTTCCATAATTCGGTCATCGATTTGAATCTCGTCCCGAGAAAAGCCTGAGATAATGGAGGCTGTTTCAATGGCACGGTCCAGAGGACTTGCGAATACAGCGTCAAAGGTTACTTCTCCATACTCTCTGGCAATAGCCTTTCTCACCACACCAGCCTGCCAGCGTCCTGTTTCGTTCAGGGGCACATCACTTCTACCCTGCATTCGCTTATTTTTATTTAAATCTGTTTCGCCATGGCGAGCCAGCCATATTCTCATAAATCATCTCCCTCACTACCCTTACGGATAGCGCTTTCTCCAAATTTATTTTTTATCAGGGCCGTCATACGGTCCAGTTTTTCTTTCTTCTCTTTTTTCTCGGCATCATTCTTCGCCTGGTTCAATGCCTCCAGCAAAGTCATTTGCTTATAGGAACCATCGGAAAGACTGGATGCCACAACAGCAATGAGGCGAACTGATTTTCCTTCCTGAAACATGCCATCTTTGCCGCAAAGAATTTCCTCAAAGAGCCTCCTTGCAAAAGGATAGATTTCCTCCTTGCTCTGCACAGGATCCGGACATTTGGTCTGAATAGAATGTCTTTTAAAATCATCCGTCTTTACACTGACTCCAATGGTCTCTGCATAGAGGCCCTGCTTAGCCAGTCGTCCAGACATCTTTGTGGTAAGATAATCCAACATTTTTAGACCATCTGTCTTCCAGTTCTTTTCTGTAATATCCTCCGTAGTGGTGTACTCGTTACTAACGGACTTCACATCCCGGGCTTCATCCGAAACCGGACTATCTGACTTGCCATTGGCCGCCTGATAAATATAAGTACCCGCTGCATCCCCCAGAAGACCTCTTAAAAAGTGAGGGTCTGTGTGAGATGCTTCTCCAATGGTACGAATTCCTACGCGAATGAGTTTTTCTGCCGTCTTACTACCACACCCGAAGAGGTCTCCTATAGGAAGTGGCCACATTTTTTCGGCAATCTCATTTGGAAAAAGGGTATGAACCTTATCCGGCTTTTCAAAGTCAGATGCCATTTTTGCCAGTAGTTTATTGCAGGAAATTCCCACATTTATGGTAAAGCCAAGTCTGGTCTTTACCTCATCTGCTATTTGTCTGGCAATCACCCTGGGGTCACCTTCCAGTCCTGTCATATCCATAAAGGCTTCATCAATAGATACCTGTTCCACCACCTTGGCATGGGACTTCAGGATTTTGATAAAGGCTTGAGAATACTCCCTATACATCTGGTAGTCCGACTGTACCAGTACAAGACTTGGACAAAGTTCCAGCGCCCGCATCACTGGCATGGCGGTTACAATGCCATACTTCTTTGCTGGAATGGATTTTGCAGTAATAATGCCATGGCGGGTAGACACATCTCCTCCCACGGCAGAAGGGATGGTTCTAAGATCCACGCTATCTGGATTTTCCTTCAGAGCCTGCACTGCGCTCCAAGAAAGAAAAGCAGAATTCACGTCTGCATGAAAAACTACACGACTCATGAATTCTGCCCTCCTGTTCATTTTCTTAATTTTTACTCACGACCCTGATCACGAGATTGCGTCGACGTTTTTATTTATTCCTCTTAAGTATACCCTCTTTTCCTAATAAATAAACTACCAAGTCTTACCGTCGAAGTCGCTACCACCTTCTCCGTCGCTACCATTCTCGCCAGATTCCTGCTCGGAAGCTTCCTGTTCCTTCTGGTTCGCCTTGTCCTGAGCGTCCTGCCGCTCCTTGCCAGCCTCCTGCTGTCTTTCCTCTAACTCATCCTGCAGATCTTTTTCACGCTGGGTTGGCTGCTTATCGTTCTGACTCTCGCTGGAACCCTTATCCTTATTATCCTGACTATCCTGATTCTGATCATTATTTTGATCATCATTGGAATCCCCAGAATTCTCCTTGGCCTGCTCCAGCTGGTCAATCATTTGATCAATTTCTTTCTTAAGCTGTTCCGCTTCCTTACTATGACCATTCCAACTATCCTTTGCTGGTTCTGCACACCCCTTGGCTGTGAGAATATTTCTGGCAGCCTGCAACTGCATAATGGCTGCATCCACATCCTTGGATGACTTTAAAGATTCAAAATCAATTTTCTTAATCATGGCAAGAGCAAGATTGACACGAATGGAACATTCCTTTTTCTTTGGAACCCACTGATTCAGTGCCTTCTTATAACTTGCAATGGCCTCATCATATTTCTCATCTTTATAGTACATGTTTCCCAGGTTGTAATATGGAACATAGCCCTCAGGAAAGTTCAGTCTTGTAAGGCGCTCTTCTTTCTCTGCTTCAAAATCTCCGGCCTGAGTTGCCTCAATAAATTTCGCATTTGTGATATGACGATAAAGAAGAAATGCACCAAGTAGAATCAGGAGAACTGCCACAATATCCAGAATAATCATCTGTTTTCTGCGTCTCTTATACTCTTCATCATTTTTCTTCCGATCATCCACATGCTTCTTTAAGCGATTCTGATAAATGGAAGCATACTTCTTCTTTTCTTCCGGAGAAAGAGAATTATCATATTTACTTGTTGAATTTTCTTTTGCCATATTATAGTTTCTTCTTTCGAATTACGACTCCTGCTTCAAAAAGGAGAAGAAGGATTAAAAATGGTAAATAGTAATAGTAAGTATCATCATAGGAAACTGCATCAGACTTACCCATACTTACTGTGGAGCCTGCCTTAATAGCCTCAATCAGATATGAAATATTATCTGTAGACTCCAGATGGATATAATCCACATCCAGGTCATCTGCAATTGCCTTCAGATTTTCCTCATCCAGTTTGGATACCGCATCTTTTCCTGTGTTTGGATCCTTTACATAGTCGCCATACTTATACTGCATCTTGGCTCCCTCAGTGGAACCAACACCGATTACCGCTCCACCATCCACATACTTTTCCAATTCCGCAAAGGACTGTCTTTCACTACCATCTGTGATTTCTCCATCGCTGATAAAGAAAAGAATCGTCTTACGTCCATCCTTCTTACTAGAGG